>Ga0075012_10000495_pt1 | contig 41422 bp, 40 predicted proteins | sample All_14_2_FD_71474 | JGI IMG/M metagenome (GOLD analysis project Ga0075012, IMG submission 71474) | Freshwater microbial communities in response to fracking from Pennsylvania, USA - Allegheny Zone_MetaG_DW_15 | ecosystem: Environmental > Aquatic > Deep subsurface > Groundwater > Drilled...
GGTTGGGTGGGCATGGTGGTGTCTCCAGTGCTGTGGTCGTTTTGAGAGGGCTGGCGGGCGTTGGGCGGTGGTCAGCGTTTTGGCTCGTCGCAAATGGCGCGGGCGATGATTTCTTTCATGATTTCGGAGGTGCCCGCGTAGATGCGCTCGATGCGCGCGTCCACATACGCGCGGGCCACCGGGTATTCCTGCATGTAGCCGTAGCCGCCGTGCAGCTGCACGCACTCATCGGTCACACGATCCAGCAGTTCCGAGTGCCACAGCTTGCCCGCCGATGCGCTGACCGGGTCCAGCTCGCCCGCGAGGTGGCGCTGGATCAGGCTGTCGCACAGGGCGCGGCCCGCTTGCAGGTCGGCCCACAGGGCGGCGAGCTTGAAGCGCGTGTTCTGAAAGTCCGCCAGCCGCTGCCTGAAAGCCTTGCGCTCTTTCACATAGGCCTGTGTCCATTCGAACACCGCTTCGGCCCGCGCCTGGCAGTTGATGGAGATTTGCAGCCGCTCCTGTGGCAGCTCTTGCATCATGTGGCGAAAGCCGTGGTTGACCTCGCCGATCAGGTGGTTGGCGGGCACGCGCACGTTGTCAAAGAACAGCTCGGCGGTGTCTTGCGCGTGCTGGCCGATCTTGTGCAGGTTGCGCCCACGACCAAAGCCGGGCATGTCGGCGGTGACGGCCAGCAGCGAGATGCCCTGCGCGCCCTTGTCGGGATCGGTCTTGGCGGCGACCACGATGACATCGGCGTTCTGCCCGTTGGTGATGAAGGTCTTTTGGCCGCTGAGCACCCAGTGCCCGTCCACCCAGTCGGCGCGGGTGCGGATGTTGGCCAGGTCGCTGCCTGCGCCCGGTTCGGTCATGGCGATGGCCCCCACCCACTCGCCGCTCACCATGCGGGGCAGCACGGTTTCCCTGAGGTGCGCGGTGCCGTGGTGCGCGATGTAGGGGGCCACCACGCAAGAGTGCAGGTTGAACCCGGGCCCGGTGGCCCCGATGCGGCACAGCTCTTCGGCCACGATGACGTCGAACAGCAGGTCCCCGCCGGGGCCACCGTCTGTCTCGGGCAGCCAGCAGCAGAGCAGGCCGTGTTCACCCGCTTGCCTCCACAGCGATTTGGGCACGCCGTGGGCCTGCTCCCAGGCCGCATGGCGGGGAGCGACTTCGTGGTCGCAGAAGCGGCGCACCTGGTCGCGAAAAGCGTGGTGTTCGGGGCTGAAGAAGGGGCGGGCCAAGGGTTTCATTGCAAATCTCAAAAGGTGTGTCAGAAAAGTTTGTCAAATTAAGTTGACGAAAAGGCGGAGCCTGTGGCGCCGGGGAGCGGGCTCAGAGAAAATCCCGGCATGACCCCTCACAAGCTCTACTTGCGGCACCTGCTGCTGTCCCGCTCCGACTGGATGGAGCAGCGCCTGTTCGACGGTGCCGCCCGCAACGGCTACGGTGACCTGTCGCCCGCCATGGCCCGCCTGTGCGCCCATTTGGCCGGGCGGCCGCTGAGCCTGTCCGAGCTGGCGCGGCGGTTGACCGTGTCGCGCCAGGCCGTCCACAAACTCGCCGCCGAAACCGCGAAACTGGGCTACATCGAGTTCGTGGACAGCGAGCAGGACGCCCGGGTCAAGCTCTTGCGTTTCACCCTCAAAGGGTGGGACATGGCCGAGTCCGCTCGCAATGAACTGGAAGCCATCGAAGCCCGGCTGGCCGATCAGATCGGGGCCGACAAGCTGGCGCTGCTCAAAGAGTTGCTGGCCATGCCCTGGACCCAGGAGGAGCGCGAAAAGGGCCGTCGGCGATAACGTCCGGGCGGCGCGTCCGTGAAGGGGGCGGGTGGGGTCAGGGTTCCACTTTCCAGTCGCCACCGCTCACCTTGAGCATCACCACGCTGTGGCCGGTGTGGCCCCAGTGGTCGTCCGGGGTGAAGTTCATCACGCCGTTGGACATCGGCGTGGGCCCCATGTGTTCCACGGCGTCGCGCAGCGCGGTGCGAAACGCGGGGGTGCCTGGCTTGGCGGCCTTCAGCGCCTTGGGCAGGGCTTTGTCCAGGATGAGCACAAAGTCGTAGGCGCTGGCCGCAAAAATGGCCCGGCTGCCGGGGCCGTGCGCGGCTTCAAACTTCTGCACATAGTCGGTGGCGGCGGCTTTGGACGGGTGGCTGGCGGGCAGCTGGTCCGGCACGATGGAGGGCGCCGCGGCCACGAAAGCCCCTTCGGCATCCTTGCCGCTGAGCCGCAGAAAGTCACGGCTGGCCGCAGCGTGGGTCTGATAGATGCGACCTTTGTAGCCGCGCTCGATCAGGGCTTTCTGGGGCAAGGCGGCGCCGCCGCCCGAGGCCGCGACCAAGATGGCATCGGGGTTGGCCGATGCCAGCTTCAGCGCCTGCGAGGCCACCGACGAATCGGTCCGGGCAAAGCGTTCGACGCCCACCATCCTGGGCGCACCGGGTTGCGCCAGCAGTTTGTTCACTTCGCCCAGCCAGCCTTCTCCGTAGGCATCGGCATAGCCCAGAAAACCGACGGTCTTGACGTTGGCCTTCTTCATGTGCTCCAGCAGCATGGCGGCCACCAGTCCGGTGCTCTGCGGCAGGCGGAACGACCATGCGTCTTTGCCCGCCGGCAGCACGATGGGGCCCAGCGCGAATTGCGGGGTCTGCGCCTCGTTCAGGTGCTGCGCCATGGCAGCCGCCACCGGCGTCACGATGCTGCCCAGCACCACGTCGGCCTTGGACTCCGCAAAACGGCGTGCGTTGTCCACGCCCTTGTTCACATCGGTGGCGTCGTCCATCAGCAGCACGTTGAGTTTTTCCCCGGCTAACTCCTTGGGCCACAGCTTGACCTGGTTGGCAATGGGAATGCCCAGCGACGAGGCCGCACCCGTCAGGGGCAGGCTGACGCCAATGGTGATGTCTGCCAGGGCGGCGGGGGCCACGGTGCCGATCAGCACGGTGGCCAGCAGGGGCCGAATGGGGAGGGTTTGCATGGGTGTCTCCGGGGTCTGGGGTTGTTCTGTATCAGGTGCTGTGATGGCTTCAAAGCCAACTTCGTCAACATGATTGACAATATTTTGAACCGTGTGACCCGGGGTGGAACTAGGGCTAACCCGCAAACCACGGCAAGAGCTGTCGCCAGGGTGAAATCGCTGTCGTGGTTGTCAATAACAATATAAGCAATCGATAATTCATGGGTGGCAAGCTGCGCGCACCCGCCCCCTCATCCTCACCCCTTCAAAACAGCACCGGAGACATCCCCATGGCAGGCTTTTTCCAATTCGGCCAAGACATTGAGGGCTACCCCATCCGGGTGCTGAACGAGCGTGCGGTGCGCGCCGCCGCAGGCTTGCTGCTGGTGGGGGCCATGGTGTCGTTTGCCAACGCCATGCTGCTGGGCAACTTCCAGCCCACCCGTTTCTTTGTGATGGTGTTCATGCTGGACATGGCCGTGCGCGTGTTTGTCAACCCGCTGTACGCCCCCAGCATGATCGTGGGCGGCTGGGTGGTGCGCCACCAGACGCCCGACTGGGTGGGCGCTCCGCAAAAGCGGTTCGCCTGGGGGATTGGCCTCGTCCTGGGGGTGGTGATGTTTTGGACCATGGGCATCAACCAGATCGTGGGGCCCATCAACATGCTGGTGTGCGGCACTTGCCTCACGCTCATGTTTTTTGAAACGGCGTTCGGCATCTGCCTGGGCTGCAAGGTCTACAACCTGTTCCACAAGGAAAAAGCCCAGCTCTGCCCCGGGGGGGTGTGCGAAATCCCCGCTGTGCCGCCCAAAGGCCTGAGTCTGGGACAGATGGCCGTGCTCTTGGCCTTCGTGGGTTACGCGGTGGCCGCAGGCCAATGGGTCAAGGCCACGCGCCCGATGGGGCTGGGGGGCTTTGACGACATGGCCACGCTGGAAGACTTGGGCGTGAAAGGCGCTGGCCAGACCGGGGCCACGGCGGCTTCGGGGGCGGCGGCGGACCCAGCCGAGGCCGAGCGCTGCAAGGTGCCCGAATTCGCCAAAGCCATTGGCCATGAAGACATGTGGAAGCAGCACAACCGCTGCAAATAGGGGTTCCCGCCGACCGTTGTGGCGCGCTTCGTGCTTGTCCAGGGGGTTTTGAGGCACGAGCGTGCCTGGCACGGACATCTGACAGGGCTTCCATGAGTTACCGCACCACCCTGGGCTTGCACACCCACCGTTTTGACAGCCTGACCGAGGTCATGGCCAAGGCCACGCCCCTGCGCTCGGGCGACAGCCTGGCTGGCGTGGCGGCCCACAGTGCGCAGGAGCGGGTGGCTGCACGCTGGGTGCTGGCCGATGTGCCGCTGGCCCGTTTTCTGAACGAGGCGCTGGTGCCCTACGAGGCCGACGAGGTGACCCGCCTCATCATCGACACCCACGACGCGCAGGCCTTTGCCCCCGTGGCCCACCTCACCGTGGGGGGCTTTCGCGACTGGTTGCTGTCCGAAGCCGCCACGCCCGCCGCGCTGCAGGCCCTGGCCCCGGGCCTGACCCCCGAAATGGTGGCCGCCGTCAGCAAGCTCATGCGCAACCAGGACCTGATGCTGGTGGCCAAGCGCTGTGAGGTGGTCACCCGCTTTCGCAACACCTTGGGGCTGCGCGGCCACATGGCCGTGCGCCTGCAGCCCAACCACCCCACCGACGACCCGGCGGGCATCGTGGCCAGCCTGATCGACGGCCTCATGTACGGCGCGGGCGACGCGGTGGTGGGCATCAACCCCGCCACGGACAGCGTGCCCGACCTGGTGCGCCTGAACCACGTGCTGGCCGAGGTGCTGCAGCGGGGCGAGGTGCCCACCCAGACCTGTGTGCTCACCCACGTCACCAACACCCTGCAGGCCATCGACATGGGGGCCCCGGTGGATTTGGTGTTCCAGTCCATCGCGGGCACCGAGGCGGCCAACGCCTCGTTCGGCATCGGCCTGGCGCTGCTGGACGAGGCGCATGCCGCCGTGCAGTCGCTGCGGCGCGGCACGGTCGGCAACCATGCCATGTACTTTGAAACCGGCCAGGGCAGCGCCCTGTCGGCCAACGCCCACCATGGCGTGGACCAGCAGACCTGCGAGGCCCGCGCCTACGCCGTGGCCCGCCGCTACCGGCCCCTGCTGGTGAACACGGTGGTGGGCTTCATCGGCCCCGAGTACCTGTACGACGGCAAGCAGATCACCCGCGCCGGGCTGGAAGACCATTTCTGCGGCAAGCTGCTGGGCTTGCCCATGGGCTGCGACATTTGCTACACCAACCACGCCGAGGCCGACCAGGACGACATGGACAACCTGATGGTGCTGCTGGCCACGGCGGGGCTGAACTTCATGATGGGTGTGCCCGGGGCCGACGACATCATGCTCAACTACCAGAGCACCTCGTTCCACGATGTGCTGGTGGTGCGCGAGCTGCTGGGCCTGAAACGCGCCCCCGAGTTCGAGGCCTGGCTGCAACGCATGGCGCTGACCGACCCGCAGGGTCGCCTGTTGCCCGCTCAGGGCCCACACCCGTTGCCCCAGCGCCTGTTGATGGTCTGAAGGGGCACAGGCTTTGCCAAATGAAATTTCAAGCATTTTTGGCACTTTGTGCTTGACGAATAAGCGTGAGCAGCTATGGAAATGATGAATTCACCTTCCCCGCCATCCGACCCTTGGGTGGAGCTGCGCCGCCACACCGCAGCCCGCATCGCCCTGGGGCGCACGGGTGTGAGCCTGCCCACACACGAGCTGCTGCGGTTTTCGGCGGCGCATGCCCAGGCGCGCGACGCCATTCACCTGCCGCTGGACTTTGCCGCGCTGGCCCAGGCGTTGGAGGTGCAGGGCTGGCCAACCCCCCTGTGCCTGAACAGCCAGGCCAGCGACCGGCACGCCTACCTGCTGCGCCCCGACCTGGGCCGTCGGCTGGACGCTGCCGGGGCCGAGGCTTTGGCCGCCGCAGCCACCGCCCCCCCGCCCGACCTGGCGCTGGTGGTGGGCGATGGCCTGTCGGCGCTGGGCATCGCCCGGCACGGGGCCCCGCTGCTGGCCGCGGTGCGGGCGGCGCTGGGTCCCGGGCTGCGCCTGGGCCCGCCGGTGCTGGTGCGCCACGCCCGCGTGGCGGTGGGCGACGAAGTGGGGCAGTTGCTGCGCGCCCGCATGGTGGCCGTGTTGCTGGGCGAGCGCCCGGGCCTCAGTTCGCCCGACAGCGTGGGCATCTACCTCACCCACCAACCGCGCCTGGGCTGCACCGATGCGCAGCGCAACTGCATTTCCAACGTGCGCCCGCAGGGGCAGGACCTGCAAGCCGCTGCCCAGCGCATGGCCTGGCTGGTGCACGAAGGCCTGCGCCTGGGCGTGACCGGCGTGGCCCTGAAAGACCACAGCCAGACCCGCGCGATAGGGTCCTGACAACCCGAGCGGGGCGGGGTCCTCAGCCCAGCTTGAAGATGCCCACGGCGGCGGACAGTTCGGTGGCCTGCTCGCGCAGGCGGCTGGCCGAGCCCGTGAGTTCGCCCACCAGCGTGGCGTTTTGCTGGGTCATCTGGTCGAGTTGTGCCACCGCCACGTTCACCTGACCAATGCCGTTGGATTGTTCCGATGCCGTGGAGGCGATGTCGGCCACCACTTCTGTCACACGCTGCACCGAGGCCACGATTTGTTCCATGGTCTGCCCGGCCGACCGCACCAGCTGCGTGCCCGTGGCCACCTGGCCCACGCTGGACTGGATCAGGTCTTTGATCTCCTGTGCCGCGGCAGCGCTGCGCTGGGCCAGGGTGCGCACCTCGCCCGCCACCACCGCAAACCCACGGCCTTGCTCGCCAGCACGTGCCGCCTCCACGGCCGCGTTGAGCGCCAGGATGTTGGTCTGGAACGCGATGCCGTCGATGGTGCCGATGATCTCGGCAATCTTCTGCGAACTGGCGTTGACCTCCTCCATCGCCCGCACCGCGTCGCTGACCACTTTCCCCCCCTGGCCGGCCACGGCCGCGGCGTCGCGGGCCAGGCCGCTGGCCATGTGTGCGGCGTCGGCCGCATGTTTGACGGTGGTGTTGAGTTCCTCCATGGCCGATGCGGTTTCTTCCAGATTGGCCGACGTTTCCTCGGTGCGGGCGGACAGGTCGCCGCTGCCCGCTGCCACCTGCACGCTGGCCGACACGATGTCGTCGCTGCTGCGGTGGATGGCCGCGATCACCTGGGTCAATGCGTGCCGCATGTCAGCCAGGGCGCGCAGCAGTTGCGTGGTTTCGTCGTGGCCCGAACCCGCCTGTGCCTGGTGGTCAACCAGGTCCCCAGATGCCACCCGCTGTGCGGTTTGCAAGGCTTCTTTCAGCGGCCTGACGATGCTGCCCGAAATCAGCACAGCCGCCCCCACCCCCACCAGCAAGGCCAGCCCGCCCAGGGCCAGCAATTGGGCCTGAGCGGTGTCGTTGGCGGCCTTGATGGGGCCTGCGGCACCGTCCAGCGCCTTGCGTTGCAGGGTCACCAGTTGCTGCACCTTCTCCTGGTACACCTTGGCCGCAGGCACAAACCCCTCCTCCAGCAGTTTGCTGGCCTCTTCGGGTTTGCCTTCGGCTTTCAGTTGGATCACCGTGTCGCGTGCGGTCGAATAGGTTTTGCGGACCTCGCCAATGTCTTTGAACAGCTTGCGCTCCGCGTCGGTTTCCATCAGGCTTTCGACCGCCTTCTGCAGCTCGGTGGCCGAGGCCGCCGATGCTTTCTGCTCCTCGGCAAAAAAGGTGGCCAGCTGGGGGTCGGTGCTCTTGGCGATGGCGGTGGTGCGGCGCACGGCGGTGTGGATCAACAGGTACCAATCGGAAATCAGCCGCTCCTTGGCCAGCGGCTTTTCGATGATGGTCTGGGTGGCCAACGACGTGGCCCCGAGCTGCCAAACGCCCAACAGCGTGATGAGAACGGAAAAAACGAGCAACAGCCCAAAGCCCAGTGTGAGGCGCTGGCTGATCGACAACTTGTGCATGTGACGGGGAGCCTGGTGTGTGCGCCAGCCTGCCTTGGAAGGGCTGCGAAACCTCCGGTTCGCAGACGGCTGGCGCGGGTTGTGGAGGCGGCGATCGTACGCATCCCCTTGGCCCATGGCCTTGACCTGCCGCAAGCCAGTGCAAGGTCGCGATGGCCTCTTGTCCCAACCCGAGGGGTGATCAGCGGTTTTCCAGCGCCTGCACCGCCTGGTGGTGGGTGAGAAACACCTGGCCGCTGAGACGGGACAGCCAGCCCGAGCGTTGCAGCCGGTCCATCACAGGGCCCTTCACCTCGGACAGGTGGAACCGCAGGCCCGCCTCTTTCAGGCGGTGGTCGATGGCCTCCAGGCTTTCCAGCGCGCTGGCATCCACGTCGTTGATGGCCGAACACAGCAGGACCACGTGCCGCAACTCGGGCCGCTGCGCGACTTCCAGGTTGATGCGGTCTTCCAACGTGCGCGCGTTGGCAAAGTAAAGGCTCTCGTCCACCCTCAGGCCCAGCACGTGGGGCTGACATTCCACCGTGTGGCGCAGCACGTTGCGAAAGTGCTCGGTGCCTGGCACCCGGCCCACCACCGCCATGTGAGGGCGGCTGGTGCGCCACAGGTACAGCAGCAGCGACACGGACACCCCCGCCACCAGTCCGCCCTCCACGCCGTCGAGCAGGGTCACGGCCAGGGTGATGGCCACGGCGGCAAAGTCGGCCTTGGCATAGACCCAGGTGCGCTTGAGCACGCCCAGGTCCACGAGCGAGATGACGGCCACGATGATGGTGGCCGCCAACGTGGCCTGAGGGAGGAAATACAGTGCGGGCGTGAGGTAGAGCGAGGCCAGCAGCAGCCCGCCTGCGGTGTACATGCCCGCTGCGGGCGTCTGTGCCCCGGCATCGAAGTTCACCACCGAGCGGGAGAAGCCCCCTGTCACCGGATAGCCCCCGGTCAGGCCTGCGGCCACGTTGCTGGCGCCCAAGGCCAGCAGTTCCTGGTTGGGGGTGATGCGTTGGCGGCGTTTGGCGGCCAGCGTCTGCCCCACCGAAACCGACTCGACAAACCCGACCACGGAAATCATCAGCGCTGGCGCCCACAGGCTTTTCCACAGAGCGAGGTTCCACTCGGGCCAGGTCAAGGGCGGCAGGCCCTGGGGAATGTGGCCCACGATCTTCATGGTCCCCCCTGACAACCAGAACCCCGACCAGGTGTTGCCCGGGGCATGCCAGCCAAACCGCCACACCAACACCGTGGTGACCGCAATGGCGACCACCGGTCCGGCCTTGGCCACCATGTCGGCGGTCTTGGGCGTCAGGCCCAATCTCATCAACAGGGGTTTGGCCCCCTTGCGCACCCAGAACAGGAACCCGGTGGTGGCCGCCCCCAGTGCCAGGGTGAGCGGTTGTGTCTGTGGCAGCTGCAGCCACAGGGCGTGCACCATTTCGGGCAGGGTGTTGCCTTCCGACCGGATGCCCAGCAGGTGCTTGAGTTGGCTGAGGGTGATCAGGATGCCCGAAGCGGACACGAAGCCGGAAATGACCGGGTGGCTCAGGAAATTGGCCAGAAAACCCAGCCGCAGGGCCCCCATGGCCAGCAGCATCAGACCCGACAGCAAGGCCAGTGCCAGTGCGGCCTGCCAGTAGGCGGCCGGGGGCAGCGCGGCCCCCAGCTGACCGATGGCCGCGGCCGTCATCAGCGACACCACCGCCACCGGCCCCACGGCCAGCACGCGGCTGGTGCCCAGCAACGCGTAGACCAGGGCTGGGGTCATGCTGGCGTAGAGCCCCACCTCGGGCGGCAACCCAGCCAGCATGGTGTAGGCCAGGCTCTGGGGGATGAGCATGACCGTGACGATGAATGCCGCCATCCCGTCCCCCGCCAGGGCCTCGCGGTTGTAGCCGCGTGCCCAGTTCATGAAGGGCAGTCGGTCGGTCCAGGGACGGTGCGGCATGGGTGGCATGGGCAGTCGGAGCCTATGGAAACGGGGAAGGTGTCAGCCGAACGAGGGCAGCGAGGGTTGGACCACCGGTTTGCCCGCCGCCACCCAGGCGTCATAGCCACCGGCGATGGACACCACGTTCAGGTACCCCATGGCTTGCATGCTGCAGGCGGACAAGGCGGCGCGGCCACTGGTCTTGCAGTACAGCACCACCGACAGGTCGCGGCGGTCCAGTTGGGGTGAGCCCGACAGCTTGAACTCCAGCAGTCCCCGGGGCAGGTTGACGGCGCCCGGCAGGTGGCCGGCGGCGTACTCGTCGGGCTCGCGCACGTCGATCACCACGTCGGCAGCGGCCAGCGCGGCGTCGGCATCGGCCAGTGGCACCTCACAGCATTGGGCTTTGGCGGCCATCACCAGGTCTTGGGCGGTTTTCATGGTCATTCCTTGTTAGTTGAAAAAGGAGCAAAAAAGTGAATGCTGTAAGGCGTTAGGGAGGGATTTTCTGGAAGGTGGGGGGGGGTAGGTGTCCCGGAGGCTCATGGTGATTTATTGAAATGTGTAGCTGACAACGCTTTACAGCATTGCGAAGAAAGCTTTTTTCATCTTGAATTCAGTGCGACGAGGCGTGCAACTTTTCGTGGATGCGTTTGGTGGTGCGCCAGACCCCCCACAGCACGAGCGGCACCAGGGCACCAGCGGCCATCTCGGGGTGGATGGGCAAGCCCGCGGCCTTGCCGGCTTTGCCCACATACAACGCCAGGCTGATGACGTAGTAGCTGATGGCCGCGATCGAAAGGCCCTCCACCGTGCTTTGCAGGCGCAGTTGCAGCTCTTGCCCGCGGGTGAGTTTTTCCAGCAGTTGCTGGTTTTGCGCCTCGGTGGCAATGTCCACCCGTGTGCGCAGCAAAGCGCTGGCGCGGGTGATGCGGCCCGACAGCGAGGCCAGTCGGTGCGCCGTGGCTTCCACGGTGGCCATGGCCGGCGAGAGGCGGCGGTTCATGAACTCACCGATGGTCTGTGTGCCGGGAACGGCCTTTTCACGCAGCTCGGCAATGCGTTGCAGCACGATGCGGTGGTAGGCCTCTGTGGCCGAAAACCGGTAGGCGTGGTTGGCCGTGGCCATCTCCACCCGAGCGGCCAAGGTGGCCAGGCGGTTGAGCAGTTCGGTGTCCGAGTGGCTGTCGTCTTCGATCAGCGAGGTGATGTCGGCCAACTCACGTTCGGTGGCCGACAGCGTGGGCATCAGTGCTTTGGCCACGGGCAGACCGCGCAGCGCCATGAGCCGGTAGGTCTCCAACTCCAGCAGCCGCTGGGACACGCGCCCGGCGCGGGTTTCGGTGGTGCCCGCAGGGGCGATCACCAGCATGCGCTCGAACCCGCTGGGTCGCAGCGCAAAGTCGGTCAGGGCCCAGGAATGCCCGTTGTTGCCCATCACCGACGCCACCAGGGAATGGTCCCCCAGCCAGGCCCGGCCCAGCGCCATGGTGCCTTCCGCATCGGTGGTGTCGCCGTGCACCATGGCCAGTTTGATGGCGGCCATGGTCTGGCCCGGAATGCCGGCCAGCCAGCCTGCCGGAAGCATCAGCCCCGACAGCAACTCGGGGTCTGAGTGCCCCAGGCTGGCGTGTTCGGGCAGAGGCTGGACGATGGAGTAGCGGGTGAACTCGCTGTGACGCTCCCATTTGACGGTGTGATCGGCATAACGCAGACGCAGAAAGTTCTCGGCCAAGTGGTCCAGCGTGAGGTGCTGCTGTCCGGGCAGGCGCTGCAAGTGGGCCAGCTCTTCGGCACGGGACACCCCCTCGTTCAGCACCGCCACGTACACGACCAGTGCAGGCAGTCGAATGCGGGCCGAGGGACGTGCGTGCACCTCGTTGTGCAAGGTCTGGCGCAAGTGGGCATCGCCCGGCAGGCAAACGGTGCCGCGCTCGGACGGGGTGTGCGGGGTGAGAGGGCTGGGGTGGGATGGCATGGGGGGTATTTTCCGGGCAATTGTCTGGGCATCCGCTGCAAGCGTACATGGCAGAACGCATGGTGGGTGTTTGTGAAATAAGCGAGGGTTTTCCATGTTTTTTCTAAAGATCGCTCTCAACGTGCCGATAAAGCTACCGATACGAGGAATATGCCCTGCGCAATGCAGTCGAAGGAGAGGTGTCATGTTGTCCATGCCCAGCGTCAGTCCCACCAGCAATCTTGTGACCCGCCCAGTGTTGGTGGCCGAGGCGGTGCGTCCTGCCGCGCCCATGCGGGCCATTGAACCCACCACGGCCATCAGCAAAGAGCGTTCACGGGCGGAGAACCCTGCGGCCGATGCCTCGACCCGTGCTGCCAGCGCTGTCTACACCGCCGCAGGAACCCAGGCCCAGCGGACAGATGGCAAGCGAGACCTGTCGGCGCAGGCCGAGCAACAGGCCGCCCAGGAGGCGAAAGACAAAGAGCAGCCCCCTGTGGAGAAATCGGAAATTCAAAAAGCCATGGAAACCCAGATCAAAGACCTGCTGGTCAATGTCTGGAAAGCCAGTGCCAGGGCCGTGGATTTTTTGCTTCAGCGAGACAGCGAATCGACCGAGTCCGGTTCACGCATCAGCCTGACCCCGGCAGAGTTGCTCGGGAAAAAAGCAAAGGACGACAAAGACGCCCAAGAGCCCGGCAATACCACGGCCACGTTGATGTCCTACACCGCTCAAGGTGGCAAGCTTTCCGAGGAAAAACAGGCCGCTGGTCAGCTGATTGACGTCCTGGCCTGATACCGCCTCCAGTCGGCTGGCTCAGGGGCGTCAAATCCGGTGGCGGACACCGGAGCCACCCAGCGCCAATCGTTCCAGCAGGGTGGGCGCGATCTGCTTGAGCGGCAGCACCTCATGCGCTGCCCCGGCTTGGATCGCCATGCGAGGCATGCCAAACACCACGCACGATGCTTCGTCTTGGCAGATGTTGTAACTGCCCGCGTCGCGCATTTCTTTCATGGCTTGGGCACCGTCTGCACCCATGCCCGTCAGCATGACACCGTAAGCATTGGGGCCCAACACGCGGGCGGCCGACTTGAACAACACCTCAACCGAGGGCTTGTGACGGTTGACAGGCTCCGTGTCTTCCACCACCGCGACATAGTTTGATCCGCTGCGGTCGATCCGGAATTGCCTGCCACCGGGCGCAATGTAGGCGTGTCCCGGGAGTATGCGTTCGCCATTGCTGGCCTCTTTCACACTGATGCGGCAGAGTGAGTCCAGGCGTGCGGCAAAACTGGTTGTGAACCCGGGGGGCATGTGCTGGGTGATCACGATGGCTGGCGAGTCGGCCGGCAAAGGCACCAGCACTTCCCGGATGGCTTCTGTTCCCCCTGTGGATGCCCCAATGCATATCACTTTTTCGGTTGACAGCCGTCCGACAGGTGTCCGGGCTTGTGGCGGAGCCGCCAGGGGGGCGACTGGTACCTTGGCGTGGCCTACTGGCAATTCGGTGGCATGGCGTTTGACATGGGCACTCGCCGCCGTGCGGATTTTGTCGACAATTTCAGAAGAAAGTTCTTTCAACCCGGACGACACACCGATACGGGGTTTGGCAACGAAGTCCACGGCCCCCATTTCCAGTGCTCGCATGGTGATTTCAGCCCCCTTTTCGGTCAGCGTCGACACCATCACCACCGGCATGGGGCGCAGCCGCATCAGCCGTGACAGAAAGTCCAGACCGTCCATGCGCGGCATCTCAACGTCAAGTGTGATGACGTCTGGGTTCAACTCGCGGATCATTTCCCGGGCCACCAGGGGGTCGTTTGCGGCACCGACGCAGGCCATGTCGGCCTGCTTGTTGATGATTTCCGTCAGCAAGCTGCGCACCAGCGCTGAATCGTCCACCACCACCACCCTGATTTTCGCCATCCATCAACTCCGTTAGAAAAGATCCACCGATCCACCCGCCGTGTTCTTGGCCAGCGCAGCAGCGTTGCCCTTGCGCTCTGTGGACTCCAGAGACTCGGGGTGCGAGTGTGCCAAACGTTTGACCATGGCTTTGCCACTGGTCGGAAAGAAGCACACCTTGCGGGGGTAAATATCCAACACATCCTTGGAAACGACCGTGATGCGCTCGGTGTGCAAGTAGTCCAGCACAAATTTGGTGTTGCGCTCACCCACATTCATGGTGGTGAAACCAGCCATAACCTGCCCCCCGCCGAACACCTTGGCTTGCATGGACTCGCGCCGGGCCCCCAGCTTGATCATTTCGTTGATCAGCAACTCCATGGCGTAGGAGCCATAGCGACCGGAGGTATCGGAGCTGTCTCCGTCTGGAAGCATGAAGTGGTTCATGCCTCCGACGCCAACCTTGGCATCCCAAATGCAGGCCGCAATACAGGATCCGAGCACCGTCATGATCACGATGTCCGTGTTTGACACGAAATACTCACCCGGCAACACTTTGACAGCATCGGATTGGAAGTGGTGGTCGTAAAAGAAAAAGGATGCTTCGCCCGGTTTTCGGCTTTGCCGACGCAAGGCCAGAAGTGAGTCACTTTTCTGAAGGCCGCTGTCCGCATTTCCACGCCCAAAACCTGGGTCAGTGGCCCGCCGGTTAAACACGTTCATATACCGTCTTCCCACGCAAGGTGAACAAGGTCTTGGCATCCGTGAAGTTCTCGGCATGGCCCACAAACAGCAATCCACCTGGTTTCATGTGCCTGTGAATGCGTTCAAGCACCCGCCGCTGCGTGGCCGCGTCGAAATAGATCATGACGTTTCGGCAAAAGACCAGATCAAAGGGTTCACGAAAAGGCCAGTTGTCCTGGATGAGATTGACCGTGAAGAACTCGATGTGTTTCTGGAGTTCACCCTTCACCCTGACATAACCGCCATTGCTCCCCTTTCCCTTCAGAAAATACTTCCGCAGGTGTTCGGAGTCCAGCCCCTTGACGTTTTCAGCCTTGTAAATGCCGGCAGCGGCAGTGGCCAGGACCTTCGTGTCGATATCACTGCATTGCAAAACGTAGTTGGCGTTGATGCCCAAGGTATCCAGTACCGTCATGGCAATGGAGTACGGTTCTTCGCCCGTGGAGGCAGCACTGCACCAAATTCTGGGTGTGCTGCCAGGCCCCATTTTTCTGAGCCTGTCAGCCAGAATGCCAAAGTGATGCTGCTCGCGAAAAAAGGCAGTCAGGTTGGTGGTCAGCGCATTGATGAACTCTTGCCACTCGGTACCGTCATGCTGCTCCAACCAGTCCAGATAGGATTTGAAGCTTTCATGCCCCGTGTCTCTCAGCCGTCTGGATATGCGGCTGTAAACCATGGCGTGTTTGCCATCGTGCAGACTGATGCCCGCCCTTTGATAGATCAGGCTTTTGATGCGGGAGAAATCCTGATCGCTCCAAATGAACTCCCGCCCTTGCGCCAGCGGTCCATTGTCGTCATTGGCGGGGCCGTGTTTGATCATGGAAACAAATGGACTGCGCAGAGCAGGCGGTCTAAGAAACGTTCAGCGGATGTGCAACGGTTGGATGGCACTCATTGGTCAGTGACGGGAGCGTCTGATCAAACCACTGGTGTCCAGAATCAAAGCCACTTTGCCATCACCAAGGATCGTTGCCCCTGAAACGTTGGGCACTTTGCGGTAGTTGCTTTCCAGGTTTTTGATCACCACCTGTTGCTGCCCGAGCAGCTCGTCAACCATCACAGCCACCCGCGAACCCTCTGCTTCGATCACCACCATGATGCTGTTGGCGTTCGCATACTCGTGTCTGGGGACATCGAATACCCGCTCCAACTCAATCACAGGCATGTATTCATCGCGCACTTTTACCAGTTGAGCGCCTTGCGCCACCGTGTTGATTTCGTCGGGCTTGACCTGGAACGATTCGACCACAGACGAGAGGGGCAGGATGTAAACCTCGTTGCTCACGCGCACGGACATGCCGTCCATGATTGCCAATGTCAATGGCAATCGAACAATCACTTTCATCCCGATGCCTTCGCGGGACTCGATTTCCACCGTGCCATTGAGGGCTGCGATGTTTTTCTTGACGACGTCCATCCCAACGCCTCGGCCCGAAACGTCAGTGACCACATCCGCTGTGGAGAACCCCGGCGCGAAGATGAGTTGCCATGCTTCTGCATCTGTGATGGTGTCGGACACCTCGATGCCTTTTTCACGAGCCTTTGCGACCAGTTTGTCTTTGTTGAGCCCGCGGCCATCGTCCTTGACTTCAATAAGGATCGATCCGCCCTGATGAGATGCCGACAGCGTCACGGTTCCGTGTTCGGGCTTGCCTTTGGCTGCACGAACATCGGGCATTTCAATGCCATGGTCGCAGCTGTTGCGTATCAGATGGGTCAAGGGATCGGTGATTTTTTCAATGAGTCCCTTGTCCAATTCGGTGGCCTCTCCATGGGTGATCAACTCGACCTTTTTGCCCAGTTTCCCCGCCAGATCTCTCAGCATCCGAGGGAATCGGCTGAATACCACGGACATGGGAATCATCCGGATGGACATGACGGACTCTTGCAGATCACGCGTGTTGCGATCGAGATCGGCCAAGCCAGCCAGCAGTTGTTGATTCATCACAGGATCCAGTGCCCGGCTGTTTTGAGCAAGCATGGCTTGGGTGATGACCAGTTCACCCACGAGGTTTATGAGCTGATCCACCTTGCTGACCGAAACCCGGAGTGTCGAAGACTCGAGCTGAGCGGCTTGGGCCGCTGGTTTGACTTCCGCTTTTGCGGGGGGTTTGCTGGCTGCCGCAGCAACGGTACTCACCTCAGTTGGTGGTGTGACCGGTGGAGGTGCCGCCGTTGCTGAAGGCACTGCTATCGCAACAGGCACATCTTCAAACAGTCCAAATCCCGCGTCCTGTACCAACTCTTTCCCTGCTGATGGCTTCACGGCAGGGGCCGCGTCCTGGTCGACGATCACGATGTTTTCTTTTGCAACGTGGAATGCAAAGAGGTCGATCAGATCTCCGTCGGAGGATGTCGTCTCCACCGCGAAGACACGTCGTGAGTTGTCATCGGTGGGCATGGTTTGTATGGTGCCCAGGCCTGCAATGTCGCGAAACAGATCCAATATGGGGTCTGCTTGTTCTGGGTGTTCCATGGGCCCGATGTGGATTTCGAGTTTTCGTTGACCTGTTCCTGATTTTGTTCGGGACGGGGCAGTCACAGGTGCTGCCGCAACGACGGGTGCCGCAGGCGTTGGAGCGGGGACGGGACGTGGTACAGGGGCCGCACTGGGTGTTTGACCCGATGCAAGCACACGGATGCGTTCAACCAAGCCACTTGTTTCAGGTGCCGCAGCATCTGATCCTTGGTGTCGTGCAAGCAATCCGCGCAACGCGTCAGAAGACTCCAGCAACACGTCAACCATGCTGGATGTCGGCTGAAGTTCGTGGCGGCGCAATTTGTCTAGCAGTGACTCCATCTGATGGGTCAGTTCTGCCACGTCAGCGAACCCAAAGGTGGCCGCTCCCCCCTTGATGGAGTGGGCACATCGGAACACAGCATTTAGCTCTTCGTCATCGGCGGTTTCCAAGTCCAAATCCAGAAGCATTTGCTCCATCTGGTCTAGGTTTTCACCTGCTTCTTCGAAAAAGATTTCGTAAAACTGAGAGAGGTCGATTGAACCGCCTGAGTTGTGGTTGTCTTGCATGGTGGGTCCCATAAAACCGCCTGGAGGAATGTGTCTGCTGGATTTAACGGTCAGCGGATGACTTTTTGGATGATCTCTATCAAACGGTTCGGGTCGAAGGGTTTGACCAGCCAACCCGTGGCACCTGCCGCTCTGCCAGCTTGCTTCATCTCATCACTGGATTCTGTGGTGAGAATCAAGATAGGTGTACTTTTGAAATTCGGGTGCTCCCTCAGTTTCTTGGTCAGACCCAATCCGTCGAGGCGAGGCATGTTTTGGTCTGTGAGGACCAAGTCAAACACTTGGCTCTGTGCTTTTTCCAACGCATCCTGTCCATCTACAGCCTCAACCACTTTGTAGCCTGCACTGACGAGTGTGAAAGAAACCATTTTTCGCATGGAAGCCGAGTCGTCCACCGCGAGAATTGAATGCATAAGAGATCGCTCCGTTTACCTGCGTTGATCGGGGGGGCTGGCCAATTCAGAACAGCTCGATTGAGCCAGCGTCCATCTCGCTTTGCGTGACGGGGTTAGGCTTGGGAGGGGTGACATCCATCAAAGCGGATGGCGCCTCATCTTCGTCGAGTCCCATCGCCTCTTCAGCCAGCTTGTAGGCACAAGCCTTCAGGATTTTGTCTGTGTGTACCAACAATTGAGATGCCATATCGTGAAACTGAAGTTCCGTAACTGCCAGCTGCAGCGCTTTTCTGACGATCGGCAGTTCTGGTGGGCCGTCACTGCCGATGTGGGCCAACGCCTGATTCGCAGAGCTGAATCGATCCATCAGGTTTTCCGTCGCGTGATCGAGCAATCCTCCCAGTCGTTGCAGGTCATTCATGACGACGAGCAGCGAATCTTGCAAGTCGGCGACGGCCGTGACAGGCAGGGAAACCTTGGGCTGGTTATTCGGCATGGGCAGAGGTTCCCAGGTCAGGAAAAGCAGAACAAACCCACCATTGCTGTGGGCTTTCGATTTTTGCGCAAAAAACAGATTCAAACGGCATCAGGTGCTAAGAATAACTGTTGGTGGTGTCCTGACCCGACAATACACGCTGGTTAAAAGGCTGCAAGATGATGAAACGCAAGATTACAAGGCTTTTTCATGGGGCGATCACTTAGAGCCCTCTACCTTGGGGGTAAATACTCACTGGGTCAAACCCTCGTTGGTTTGCTTGCCCGTGATTTTGACAATGTGGATGTTCTGGAGGTTCGATCTCTGGCGGAGTTTGCTGCTGCTGATGGTGCATTTGACGCCTACCTGTCCGATTATTCAGTGGACGGGGGAACTGGGGTGGACGCATGGAATTTGCTGGAGCATGGAGAAAACCATGCCCCTTTCGTGATCTTGTCTTCGACTGAAATGGGTGAGGCCGAGTCGATTGACGTGATGCGCAGCGGGGTGAGTGAGTGCATCTTCAAGGAAGATTTGCCGCGGTTGGGGTATGTGCTCAACAAGCTATTGGAGGTTTGGGATGCTCGACAGGCCAAGATATTGGCAGACGCTGCATTGGTGGTGTCGAGGAATCAGCTGCTGAGACTGACCCAGCAGCTGCACGCTCGAATCGACGAGGAGCGGGCAGCCGTTTCGCGTGAAATCCATGACGATATAGGCGGTGCCTTGGCTGCCGTCAAATTTGATCTGGCCTGGATTGGCCGACGAAGTACCGATCCTGAGGTAAAGGACCGTGTGTTGCAAGCCACAGCAACACTGCAACAAGCATTGGAGGCCAGCCAACGGATCATGCTCAATCTCAGACCAGCAATTTTGGACGAAGGCCTGGTGCCTGCTTTGCAGTGGTTGGTCAACACATTTCAAAAGCGTACAGGTGCTGAGGTTGTTTTCCGTTGTGACAAAGAAAGGCTGGATTTGTCCCCTGAAGTTCAGACAGTGGCATACAGCGTGGTCAGGGAGGGATTGACGAATGTGGTGAAGCACGCCGAAGCCACTCGCGTGCTGGTGGATGTCAGCGACCAAGAGGGCATCTTGACCGTGGAGGTCACGGACAATGGTCGTGGTCTGGCACCGCGATCGCTTGAGAAGGAAACCTCATTTGGTATTTTGGGGCTGCGGGAGCGGGCCCAGTCGGTGGGGGGGTGGCTGGATGTCGGTGCGCGATCCGGAGGGGTTTCGGTGACATTGTCTGTGCCATTGACGGGGCAATTTTCCGACGAGCTATCAGAGGAATCCGAATGATCAATGTGGTTCTGTGTGATGACCACGCCATGGTGCGGCGTGGGATCAAGGACGCTATTTCCGAAGCCGTGGATATTCGGGTGGTGGGCGAGGCTGGAAGCTATCCTGAGTTGCGGCAAATACTGCGTGAGGTTCAGTGTGACGTATTGGTTCAAGATCTCAACATGCCGGGCCGTGGTGGACTGGAGGTCCTGGCCGCCTTGAAGGATGAGGGGTCCAAAGTCAAAACACTGGTGGTCTCAATGTACCCCGAGGATCAATACGCGATCCGCTGCCTGCGTGCTGGGGCACTGGGCTATCTCAACAAGGCGGCTGAGCCGGCCGAACTGATTTTTGCGATCAGGACATTGATGCAAGGGCGCAAATTTGTCACCCCTGAGGTGGCTCAGAAGCTGGTGGACAGTTTGGTGTCTCCTGAAGTCGAGAATCCACACACCGCGCTGTCGGAGCGCGAATTGCAGACCTTGCAAAAAATGGCAGCCGGGCACAAGTTGTCAGAAATTGCCGAAGAGTTGATGTTGAGTCCCAAGACGGTCAGCGTATACCGTGCACGCGTGCTGCAAAAGCTCAACTTGACCAACAATGCGGAGCTTACCGCCTATGCGATACACCACAAGTTGATCTAGCCAACCGTCAGTTCCCTGCGAACACGTTTGGAATGACGTTCAACAGATTGAGCAAGGGCTGCTCCAGCATGGGAATGGTGAACGCGATGCCTAGCAAACCTGCGGATACGGTGAGTGGGAATCCAATGGCAAATACGTTCATCTGTGGTGCAACCCGTGACATGAATCCCAGAACGATGTTGACGAACAGGAGAATGCCGATCATGGGAAGGGCAATCCACAGACCATAGCTGAACACGAGGGATCCCAGCTCATGCAGTTTCATGTTTGCCAGGACTGCCATCACACTCTTGCCCAAGGGAAATGTGTTGAAGCTAGACACCACCGTGTGAATTAACAGCAAATGCCCGTTGGTGACCACGAACAGCAGCATGGTGGTGTTGCCGAAAAAGCGCCCCACCGTGCTGGACTGAGAGTTTGTTGCAGGGTCGAAGAAGCCTGCGAAATTCAGTCCCATCTGCAGGCCTACCACTTCGCCTGCCAATTCGACAGCGGAAAACACGACACGAGCCGCCAGACCAATAGACAGCCCGATCAGCACTTGCTGCATCGCCACAGCAACTGCCAGTGGGTCGTTGAGGGAAATGATGGGTTGATCGGACAAGCCTGGCTGGGCGCACAAGGCGATGAAGAAAGCCAATGCAACACGGGTTCGTGTCGTCAAAGAGCGTGCAGAGAGAACAGGGGCGCTGGTGAAAAGTGCGAGGACTCGCAAGAAGGGCCAGAACACGGGTGTGACCCATGCCATGATCTGGGCTTCTGTAAAGCCAATCATCTGAGGTCAGGCTGCAAACGTGGGGATGGATTGCAGTGTGCGTTTGATGAACTCCACCATGGTTGTCAGCATCCACGGCCCTGCTACCGCGAACACCACGATCGCGGCCACCAGTTTGGGCACAAAGGACAGTGTGGATTCGTTGATTTGTGTGATGGCTTGGAAAAGGCTCACGACCAAGCCCACAGCAAGCGCTGCCCCCATGATCGGTGCCGATACCATCAGCATCAAGAACAAGGCATTCTGGGCCAGTGTCAAAACAGTTGTGGTATCCACATTGGTTCCTAGGTTGCAAAACTGGCGGCCAATGAACCCAGCAGCAGGTTCCAACCGTCTGCCAGCACAAACAGCATCAGTTTGAAGGGTAGTGCCACGAGGACAGGTGACAACATCATCATGCCCAGAGACATGAGCACGCTGGCCACCACCATGTCGATCACCAAAAACGGTATGAAAATCAGAAACCCAATCTGAAAAGCTGTCTTGAGCTCACTGGTGGCAAACGCCGGAACCAGAACGCTGAATGGGGCCGACTCCGGGCCAACACCGGGTCCCAGTTTTGCCAGCTTTGCAAACAGTTCGAAGTCTGATTGGCGGGTCTGTTTCAACATGAAGCTGCGCATAGGGGCCTGGGCAGCATCGACGGCTTGTTCGAAAGTGAGTGCGTTTTGTGTGTAAGGAACGTAAGCCTCGTTGTAAACCCTGTCCAAGGTGGGACTCATCACAAAAAAGGTCAGGAAGAGTGATAAGCCCACAATGACTTGAGCCGGCGGAGCGGATTGTGTGCCCAAGGCTTGCCGCATCAGCGAGAGCACGATCACGATCCGAGTGAAACCCGTCATCATCAGAACGATGGCGGGCAGGAACGACAGCGCTGTGAAGAACAGCAGTGTCTGGATGGGAACGGAATAGCTGGTTCCGCTTGAGCCTTGCCCTATCAACAGGGGCAACTGTCCTCCTTGTTGAGCCCATGCCAAAACAGGGAGCATCCACAGGAAGCCAATGGTGGCAACACGCGGGATGCGGAGTTGATCAGCGGGAAATTTCTTCATGGATGCCTGCTACAACAGGGGGAGAGGGCTGCGTTTCCAGGATGTCCAGTGTGGTGACAGACTGCGGGGTGACACCCAGAATCAGCCATTTGCTGTGAGGGCCCAAGTTCACAGCAACTGTGACCACTTTCTGCTGAGGCCCCACCGCCAGAACTGAAACCAGTTGCATGGGGTGATCGGTGGATTTGAGCCCAACCCATCCTCTGCGCTTTATCCAGGTCACGCACCAAGGCATCAGCACGATGAGGCCCAACAACGCAAGTGCAGGCCAAGCGTCGGCAGCTGTGACCATCAGCCTTTGCTCAGTCGGCGCAGGCGCTCGGAAGGCGTGACGATGTCAGTCAATCGAATGCCGAACTTGTCGTTGACCACCACCACTTCGCCTTGGGCTATCAGGTAGCCATTCACCAGGACATCCATGGGCTCCCCTGCCAGGGCATCGAGTTCCACAACGGATCCTTGGCCGAGCTGCAGTATGTACTTGATCGGGACTTTGGTGCGTCCGAGCTCTACAGACAGTTGCACAGGGATGTCCAGCACCATGTTGATGTCATGGGTGGTACCGCCCTTGTTCATGGGGGCAAATGAATCCGTGCCGGCGTCAAAAGCGGGTGCACCATTGCTTACCGCGTCCTTGTGGCTTTGTTCTTCCAATGCCTGAGCCCAGTCGTCGGCCATGGAGTCTTCAGCGCTGGGGTCCATGGGGGTATCAGTGGTCATAACTATCTCCGATCCAGCTTTGCGTAGCAGAACGCAAGGTTCGCTCGATTTTCAAGGCGTATTTGCCTTTGTGGGTGCCGTACTGGCATTCAAAAACGGGGACCCCATCCACTTTGGCCTCGATGATGGGCTTGCGGTCCAGTTCGATGAAATCACCTACCTTCATGGCCAGCAATTGCTCCACGGTGGCATCGGCTTTGGCCAACTCTGCCACCAGATTGACCTCGGCTGCTTGAATTTCGTGTCCCAACACCCTCACCCAACGGCGATCCACTTCAATGGCATCCCCTTGTACAGCGGAGTAAAGCACATCGCGAATGGGCTCCAGTGTGGAATAGGGAATACAAACGTGAAGCGATCCGGTCAGGTCACCAATCTCCAATGTGAAGCTGGTGGCCACGACAATCTCACTGGGCGTTGCGATGGTCGCAAACTGAGGTTGCATCTCAGAGCGCTGATACACCAGTTCCAGTGGATAAACGCCTTTCCAAGCCTTGGCGTACTCCTCCGAAATCACGTCCACCAGTCGGTTGATCACACGTTGCTCCGTGGGGGAGAAGTCCCTGCCTTCAATGCGCGTGTGAAACTTGCCAGACCCGCCAAACAAGCTGTCGATCACCCCGAAGAGCAGTGTGGGTTCACAAACCACCAACCCGTTGCCACGCAATGGCCTGACCGCCATGATGTTGAAATTGGTGGGCACCACCAATTCACGCAGAAAGGCGCTGTATTTCTGGACTGCGACAGCACCCACAGACACTTCCGGGCTTCGTCGGATGAAGTTGAACAAGCCTACGCGCAGATTCCGGGCAAACCGCTCGTTGACGATCTCCATCGTGGGCATCCGTCCCCTGACGATGCGCTCCTGGCTCGACAGGTTGTAAGGCCGAATACCGTCGGTGGGTTCGTCGTCTTTGGTGAGCTTCTGGCTTTCGCCGGTAACGCCTTCCAACAGGGCATCGATTTCTTCCTGCGACAGATAAGAGTCACTCATGGTGCGCTCTCCCGTGTGTCACTGAACAATGAAGCTTGAGAAAAGCACTGCCTGGACCGGTGTATAGGCGGGGGGGCGTTTCTTCTTCTTGGCGGCCTTGGCTGGATCGGCTTCTTCTTCGTCATCGTCACCAATGTCAAATCCCAGTTGGGCTGACACCTCCCGGATGATGGCGCGGGTCAATTTTTCTTTCCCTTCAATACCCAAAAGCTCATCCGCTGTTCGCTGGGAAATTGTCATCAGAACGGCATTTCGAATCGCCGGCATGTAAAGTTTCACTTCATCGGCCGTTTTCGCGTCTTCCAACTTGAGTGTGATGCCCACTTGCGCAAACCGGCCCCCCCCAGGGTCGGCCAAATTCACGACCATGTTTTCAATGGGCAGGAAGGTGGGAGGCGCTTTGGGGTCTGGGGCTTTGCGTGGCGCTGGAGCCGGTTTGGCATGGGCTGTCTGCTCGCCGTCTGCGCTTTCTTCTTCTGTGTGCCCCTTTTTCAACAGAAAAAAGGCTGCGCCACCACCCACCAGCGCCAACACGACGACGCCGATGATGATGAACAGCATTTTTTTGCTTTTGGGCTTTTCAGCGACTGCGGCGCCTTCAGCGGCAGGTTTTGCGGACATGATCGTTTCCCATTGATCCGGTGGAGCTGGTAAGGCAGGCCTCCGAAAACTGACTGTGACTGCCGATTATTCGCCTGCTGACGCTTTGCAAAGTGTCTATTAGAGGGGTGAATTCGGCGTGTATGCGAAAAGCACGGCTTTCAGGCGTAGAAATCGAGTTTAGTCGCGGTCATGATTTGCGGTGAGCGCAGGCCTTGTGGTCGGTTGATGTCTGTGCCGGTCATCGATTGACGCTGATTTCTCCGTGTCAGTTCCACCGTTGGGGTTGTGTCCCGATCATCTTGCTGGGAGCTGCTGTGGTTCCTGCCTTGACCCACGGAGACACTGCCGAGAGAGATGCCTTGTGCTTCCAACAAGTGTTGCAGCGATTCCTGTGCACCGTTTGCCAGCATTTCGCGCACGCCTGCCTCATCTGTTTCGAATGCCACATTCAGCTCTCCATCTGAAAAGCTGAGAGAAACTTCCAAAGGGGCCCCTTCTTCGTTGCTGACGGTGAAGTTGGCTTTCTGGACATTTTGAGTCGCCCAGTAGGTGATCTGCGAATTCACCTCGTCCATTTGATCCTGAAAAGGCGGGGCGGAGGGAGTCGCTGAAGGCGTGTCTGGGGGGGGTGAACCGTTCACTGCCGTCTGGGTATCGGCTGTGGGTAGCCACAACCCCAAGGCGGCTGGAGTGTCTGGGGTTGGGGTCACGGGTTCAGCCTCTCGTGCGCTGGGGGGCGCGCTTGGGAGAGGCTGCACGGCCTCTGGCCCTTCTCTTCGGGCTGCCAATTCCCATGTGGAGCGCCCATGGGCTGTCAACCCCCTGGCTTGTCCCGGCGTGCTCGTCAAGACGCCTGATGGGGTGAGAAAGCCGGATTCACTGTTTGCCAGCACTACCCCGCGCGCTGCATCGAACGCACCAGCACCGATGGTGGCCTTTGTGTTTCGGTCAACCATTGCCGCCGCTGGAGCGGGTTGTCGGCTCCATTCAAAGCCCGTGTGCGTGGCTGTTGCCCGTTGTGGGGTCACCGTACCATCCACTTGGGGCGTATCCGAGCGTTCAAGCCTTTCCGGTGTGGCCATTGAGGCGATTGGGCTTGACCCCGTTTCGGGCGACCGGGATGTCACCGTGGGAGGGGGCGTGGCTGGACTGCGTTCGGTCGCCGGTGACTGAACCATTGCAGAGGTCGCAGTGGGCGTCAGATCGGGCGTTTTGGCCACAGGCGGTGTGGCGTTCCTTCCCGCTTCGGGGGCCGCATCGCGGGTTTCGTTGGGATGTGCGGGAGACTGTGTGGGAGCGTACCCATTCCCGACTGGCAGACCGGTTGCCAGGCCGGAGGGGAGGGTGATCGCTTCCCGAGCGGGAGTCGATGCCGTCTTGCTGGGCTCAATTGCCGGTGATCCGGTGGCCACAGCTGGCTGGCTGGGCGGGTGTTTGCGCCAATCGGAGGGTGTTTTCGCACCCGCTGCGGCCTTATCGGCGGTCGCCATTTCCACCGTGGATTTCCGCTCTCCTCCCATGGGGGCCTTCGCGGCCGACGCAGGTCCCATTGCTGGTGCCCCCGCCGAATCACCGCCTTCACCCACAGGCGGTGTCATCGCAAGCGGCATCCATTCTGCGCCCGATAGGGGCGTGGCCGTGCGTTTCTGACTTGCTCTCGTGTTTGGGGCTTCTGTCGTTCTGCTGACCGTGGCGGCAGGAGCGGTGGGGGGCAGCCCCCGCCAGTCCATGAACGCCTGGATGGCGGTCTGTGCCGTGTCTGTGCCCGAGGGTTCGTCTTTCTGGGACGGGCCATCGCTGTCGGGTTCACGGCTGGAGTCCAAGCGTGCCTCCTCGGTGCCCGCGAGCGCGATTTCATCGGCTTGAAGCAGCAGGGCCGCGAAATGACCTACAGGCCCACCGGATGGTCCGCTGGGCTTGGCCATTCCAGACCGGCCCAATGCAGTGCTTCTGTCGCTTGTGGCGTGGGCAACCGTGGCGGGGCTCATGATCGGTTCTCCGTGGCGGTCTGTCGGCGCTGGTGGGCGAGCATCGACATGGCCATTTCGTCGTTCAATTTTTGATCATATTTTTTAGACTTTATCGCAATATCGGCAAGCGATATTTGCTCTACTTTTTGTATTTTTGCCAAAGCCTGTTCCGCAGACTGCAGGTTCTGCAAGGCTCGGTTGACTTGGTTTTGACGCTGTGTCAACACATTGTTCTGGAAGTCGATGGCGGCCTGAATTTTTGACATGAATTGGCGCTGGTGCTGCATCAGAACCACTGTCACCCCCTGCGAGGCCCGTTGCGTCCATTTGGCCTCACCGTCCTCCACGTATTGGGTGAGTTGCCGCATTTGAGCCTGCGCAGTGGCCAGTTGTTGACGTGCCTCCGCCAAGGCCGCACCGGCGTCGTCCCGCCGTGTGGTGGCCAAGTCAATCACCGTGCGGAGGCTTTTCAGGTTAACGGCCATTGAGCAGGCTTCCCATTTGCGTCACGCAAGGACCGAGTGGGGCGGCTTCTTGCATTTCTTGCTCCAGAAACGTTTGCATGGCAGGGAACAACGCAATCGCCTTGTCGGTTTCTGCATCGCTGCCGGTCACGTACACACCCAGTTGTATCAGGTCCTTGGTTTTTTGATGCTTCGAATAAAGGGCTTTAAACCGCCGAGACAAATCCCAATGCTGTTGGGTGACCACGTTGTGCATGACCCGCGAAGCGGACTGCTCCACATCGATGGCCGGATAGTGCCCAGATTCGGCCAGGCTGCGCGACAGCACGATGTGTCCGTCCAGAATGGCGCGGGCTGCGTCGGCAATCGGGTCCTGCTGGTCATCACCCTCTGACAGCACGGTATAGAACGCCGTGATGGAGCCCACGCCGTTGAGCCCGTTGCCGCTTCGCTCCACCAGCCCCGGCAACTTGGCGAAGCAAGAGGGTGGGTAGCCTTTGGTGGCGGGCGGTTCACCGATGGCCAAGGCAATTTCCCGTTGGGCCATGGCGTAACGGGTCAGAGAGTCCATGAGCAGCAGCACGTGTTGCCCTTGGTCTCGGAAATGTTCGGCCACCGATGTGGCATAGGCCGCACCCTGCATGCGGACCAGCGGGGGCGCATCGGCCGGCGCGGCCACCACCACGGAACGTTGGCGACCGTCTTCTCCCAGGATGTCTTCGATGAATTCTTTGACCTCCCGGCCCCGTTCACCGATCAGTCCCACCACAATCACGTCGGCCTGTGTGTAGCGGGCCATCATGCCGAGCAGCACACTTTTGCCGACGCCTGAGCCCGCAAACAGGCCGATGCGCTGGCCACGGCCCACGGTCAGCAGGCTGTTGATGCAGCGAATACCGGTGTCCAGGGGAACGCGTATGGGTTCGCGCTCCATGGCGTTCAAAGGTTGACGGTCCAGCGGCTCCACGTCCACGCGTGTCAACGGTCCCAGGCCATCCATCGGTTTGCCATGGGCATCGACGACGCGTCCCAGAAGACCCGGGCCGAGGGGCAGGCGGAGCACTCCCTTGTCGTTGGGGTTCACGGGTTTGCCGGGTTGTCCCAAGCGAGGCACCGGCCGGTAGGGCGGGGCTGGGGTGACGGTGGCACCCGCAGTGAGCCCATGCACATCGCCCGCGGGCATGAGGTAAGCGCGGCTGCCAGAAAAGCCCACGACTTCGGCCAGCACCTGCTCACCGCCGCCCGCATCGATCAGACACTGGGCCCCCACGGGTGCCCGGATGCCAGAGGCCTCCAGCACCAAGCCTGCCAGCCGGGTGAGCTGTCCCTTGACTTCCAGGGGGGCTGGCAGTTGGCAGCGTTGACGGGCTTCATTCAGAAAATCAGCCCATTGACGGGTGACGTCAGGCAGATGCGTCATCGGTAGCGGTCCACTCACGGGTCAGGCCCAAGTTGGCAATGGCGCGTTGCCAGCGCTTTTCCAGGGTGGCGTCCACACCGGCACCGGAGGCTTCTACCCGACAACCGCCCGGCGTGATGGATGGGTCTGGCACAAACCGAGGGGCATCCGGGGCTGGGGCTTGAGTCCAGCCAGACTCCAGTGCAGCAAAGTCATCGGGATGCAGGCGAACCGTTGCGGGCAACGAATCGGAGACCAAGGCATTGACGGCGTCGTTCACGATCGGTTCAATGGATTTGGGGTCCAGAACCAGTTCACGTCGTACCACTTGGCGGGCCAGTTCACAGGCCATGTCCAGCACGCTTTGTGCCAGTTGGTTTTGGAGTTGGGCCAATTGCGCTTGCATTTCTGCCAACACGCCATCGAATCTGCGGGTCAGGGATTCAATGGCGAGTCGGGTGGGCTCTTCCAGCGCGGTTCGGGTTTCTTCGCACCCGGCGGCGTGGCCTTGGGCAAAACCCTCTTCGAGAGACTGGCGGCGCAGTGCTTCCATGTCCGCTGCAATGGCCTCGGGGGACGGCCCTTTGTCTTCTTCTTGTTTTTCTTCTACCGGCAGATCTTCCGGATGGGGGGTCCCGTCAACGTTGTCAAAACGCCAAGTGGAAACCGCCTGAATTTCCTCTTTGGGAATGAAGCGGGCGTAAGGCGAGGAGGACTTAGACGAAGGCATCGTCTCCGCCTCCGCCCAGCACAATCTGGCCTTCGTCGGTCAAACGACGGACCACCTTCAGAATTTCTTTCTGTTGTGACTCCACCTCTGACAACCGCACTGGCCCACGGGACTCCAGGTCCTCTCGCATGCTGTCGGCCGCACGCGTCGACATGTTGGCCAGCACTTTTTCGCGCAGCTCTTGTGATGCCCCTTTGAGCGAGATGACCAAGGTTTCGGATGCCACTTCCTTGAGCACCATTTGAATGGACTTGTCGTCGAGCTTGAGCAGGTCTTCAAACGTGAACATCTTGTCCATGATCTTCTGGGCGAGATCCGGGTCGTGCTCACGAATGGATTCGATGACGCCTGTTTCGACCGCAGTGCCCATCAGGTTGATGATCTCTGCGGCAGTCTTCACGCCGCCCAGTGATGTTTTCCGGATCTTGTCTCCACCCGCCAATACTTTGTACAGCACTTCGTTGAGATCTTTCAGCGCCAGAGGCTGAATGCCTTCCAGCGTGGCGATCCGAAGCATGACCTCGTTGCGGGTGCGCTCCGTGAAATGTTTGAGCACACCGGCCGTCTGGTCGAAATCCAAGTGAACCAGAATAGCGGCCAGAATTTGGGGGTGTTCGTTGCGCAGCAGCTCGGCCACGGACAATGGGTCCATCCATTTCAGGCTCTCAATGCCCGAAACATCGCCCCCTTGCAATATCCGGTCAATGAGCAGCCCAGCTTTGTCGTCGCCCAGGGCCCGTTTCAGCACCGCACGCACGTAGTTGTCCGTGTCGGTGACGAGCAAGCTCTGGGATTTGGCCTCGCCGGTGAATTTCTGGAGCACTTGCTCCACTTTTTCGTGCGTCACCCCTCTGGTGCGCGCAATGGTTTCACCCAGCTTCTGAACCTCTTTGGGCGACAAATGTTTGAAGACCTCGGCGGCTTCTTCTTCGCCCAGCGACATCAAAAATATGGCCGCATCTTGAACGCCATCGTCTTCCATGGTGTATTCCTGTGGTGGGGTGGTCAGGACGGTGCTTCACCGTTGACCCAGGCTTTGACGATGTTGGCCACTGCCACTGGGTTCTCGCGGGCCAGCCGTTTGGCGTCTTCCAGTTGCAACTCATATTCGGTTGGCATATGGGCGGCATCGGGAGCTGCCAATCCTGGCAGCAAGCCGGGACGGTCGGGGTCTCCATCCACAAGGGCTTCGAGCTGAGGCACATCGGCTGCACTGGTGGCCGATTCCGCTTCCGCAGGTGGCTCAGGCCGCATCATTTTCAGACTGGGTCGCACGAATCCTAGCAGCACCACCAAGCCAAGTACAACCATTGCAACGGGCCAGGCCAGAGAACGCGCCAGTTCGATGTTGTCGGGTTGTTGCCAAATGGGAAGTTCAACGGTCTCGACTTTCGCCACATTGAACGGTGCGTTCATCAGGTTCACGGAATCGCCTCGGTCTTTGTTGAAACCGATGGCTTCGCGCACCAATGCCGTCATTTGCTCCACTTGCTCGGCAGGCAATGGCTGGGCCACTTCTTTGCCGGTTTTCGGGTCCATCACCATCCGGTGGTTGATCACGACGGCGGCTGTCAGCCGTTTGATGTTGCCGGTGGAACCCCGCACCACCCGCACGGTTTTGTCGACTTCGTAATTCACCACCGATTCTCTGCGCATGGAATTGCTGGCCGTGCTGCCAGCCGAGCCATTGGGGCCGGTGACCCCAGGCGTGGTGGGCTGCCCGTTGATGGGGGCTGCGGGTGCGCCCGGCGGAATGTTGGACACGGCACCTGGCACCCCTGGAGCGAGCGCATTGCTGTCCGTGTTGTTTTCAACGGTCTGCTGGCTGCGCACGGCACTGGGTGCACCTCCCTGATTGGGACCGTGGGTTTCGGAGGTTTGCTCCTGTTGAGAGAAGTCGACGTCTGCCGTGACCTGAGCACGGACGTTGTCCCGACCCAACAGGGGTTCAAGGATGTCCATCACCCGTTTGGTGTAGTTCTGCTCCATTTGCTGCACGTACTGCAGTTGCTGGGTGTCAATCCCTTGGGCTTGTCCTTCCGGGGGATTGGACAGAAGATTGCCTGCGTCATCCACCACGCTGACCGCTTTGGTGTTCATTTCTGGCACGCTGGATGCCACCAAATGCACGATGCCGGCCACCTGCGCTTTGTCCAGCGAACGGCCCGGGTGCAAGGTCACCAAAACCGAGGCTGACGGTTTTTGCTGCTCTCTGAAAAAACCGTTCTGATTGGGCAGCGCCAGATGGATGCGCGCCGATTGGACGGCTGCAATCGATTGAATCGAGCGTGTCAGCTCGCCTTCCAGGCCCCGCTGGAATGTCAGGCGCTCTTGGAACTGGGTCATGCCAAACCGATTGGCTTCCATGTTGTCAAAGCCAGCCACCGCCCCTTTGGGCAAACCTTGCTGGGCCAAGCGCAGACGGGTGTCATGCACCTTGTCTGCCGGAACCATGATGGCCGCTCCGCCTTCGGTGTATTTGTAGGGAACGTTCATCGTGGCCAGTTGCGCCACGATGGCTCCGCCGTCTTTGTCGTTGACGTTGGCGAACAGGACGCGCCAGTCAGGTTGACGTCCCATGAACACCGCTGCGATGGCAATCGCCAGCAACGCCACCACGCCAGCCAGGACCCGTGCCTTTTGTCCCCCGCTCAGGCGTGAGAACCCTTCAGCCAATGGGTTGCGTGCGGGGACTGGGGCTGGCGGCTCCACATCAATTTCTGCGACGGCGGTGCTCATGGTGTCAGTGCTTCAGATGGTCGAGGACAAGTCCCCTGATGCGTTGCATTGTCTGCAGGCATCGTCTCCGCTAAAGCCCGAAAAGCGGGGTTTTGACCGGCTTCATTGCATTCAAGTTGGATCGATCACAGCCGTACGATCACCGCCCAACCCCCTCAATGTGGCCGGAGACTTTTCATGAACATGCGCATCAACTCTCTGCAAAGCCAGGCGCTGGCCCAGTTGGCTGCCCAGCGCTTGCTCAATCCGGGCATTGCAGCGGCAGGCCAGCAGCCGAAGGTCGTCAGCCAGGCTGGGCTGACCCAGCCCAACGTCAACAAAACGGAAGCCAGTTTTTCCACGGCTTTCAAAGAGGCTTTGACCGCCGTGAGCGCGGCCCAGCACCAAGTGACAGGATTGCAGAACAAGGTTCAGACGGGTGCTCCCGATGCCAGCCTGGAAGAAACCATGGTGGCCATGCAAAAAGCCCAGATCGGTTTCCAGACCGCACTCAATGTGCGCAACCGGATGGTGCAGGCCTACTCCGATATCATGAACATGCAGGTTTGATGTGTTTTTGCCTCGTAACGCTTTATTTTTAAGCGATTATTGCTATGATTTTTGATATTTTTTATGGGTTGTCACTGGGCAGACTCAGTGCAGCAATGAGGGACGACCGCTGCCGATCATGTGGTCGATGTCGGCGAGCCAAGGTTCGGCCAAGTTTCGAATTTCTGCGTCATACCGCAGGATGCTGAGCATGATGCGTTGTTTCTCCGCACGCTCTTTGGGGCCCAGATTTTGCGAACGGGACTCGGCACGCAACTGTTCGATCAGCACGGCACAAGCGCCCTCAAGGCGGACCACTTGGTCCCAGTCTTCCATCTGGGCCGCCTCCAGCATCTGGCGGCTGGCTCCTTCAATGGCTTTGTAATAGTCCAGCAGGGTTTGGAGTGCCATGCTCATGTTGTCGTTTGCGGGCGCGGTGTAATAGTTTGTGATCATGATGTGCCTCACAGGGTATTGTTGGTGTTCATGCTTTTCCACGTCTCTGCCACGGGGCCTATCAGGCCCACCACCTCGTCTATCAGACTTGCATCGTTTTTCAGGTGCGCCTGCATCAGGCTTGCCACGCAGTAGTCGTAGAGCATTGACAGGTTGTTGGTCAGATCGCCCCCTTTGGGATCGAGAGACCCTTTCAGGCCTTCCGTGATGATCCGGGTGGCTTTGCTGATAGCTTGGCTTTTTGCCGGAATGTTGCCTGAGTCCATGTGAGCTTTGGCGGCAGACAAGGTGGTCAGCAAACCTTCAAACAGCAGCGTGATCAATTCGTGCGGGGAAGCACTTTCCACTCTGCTTTCGACACCCACTCTTTTGTAGGTGGATGCCATGCGTTGGGACGTGGACATGTACATGATGAGGAAAGTTCGTTTTACTGAGTCTATATCGACATCGGCTCATCTGACTGAAGGACAGATTGCCTGCAAAACGACCGGAAAAGGGGGGTAACAATGCCTGATTTCTTTTCAGGGCACATAGTTGGCAAGCAGGGATTGCGTGCGTGAGTCGGACCGTGGCGAAGACGTCGCCGCCGTTGGGCCGATCAGGCGAACGTCAGGGTGATGGGCCCGTAGGGCTTCAGCCTGTGTTTCGTCGATGACCAAGGCCCGGTGCGCCATGCGCAGAGCGCGGAGATGGTGATGCAGCCAGTTGAACAGACGCCAGAATTCCCCATCGGCAGCGTTTTCCGTCACAGGGCCGACGCAACAGATTCTTCCTATCGTCGGGCAAAGCCGAGTCAGCAACTGAAGGGCTATTGCCAGTACCCCATCGGGGTTGTGTTGGCCGAAATACACAGCATCGGGCCCTGCTCTCACGATTTCCAACACCAGCACTTCGGCCGAGTCAGAGGGTGAAACCGTCCACAGAGTCGTTGATGCCTCGCCGGATTCCGCCATCTGTGCCAGAGCTGGCAAGTGCGCGGCCGGGAACCGTGCGTGTTCCTCTTGCAGCAACAGGAACCGCTTGGTGTTGGGCGCCAAATCAAGCCATGGTGTGGTTCTCTGAGCATCAACCAGTGTGGGCTTTTTCAGACTCAACCTGGGGTTGTAAAAGCCGTTGCTGGAGAGCCAAGATAGGTTTTGGGCCATGAACATTTGCGCTGCAGTGGCATCGCGGGGAAGCGGAGCGGCATGTATTCCGCACACCACTTCAGGTTTCCAAACCATGGTTTGGCCAGACATTGTGAGTTGCCGGGACAGTGCCAGGGGCCAAAAGTCCAGGGCAGATCCGGATATCTGCTGCAATGCCTGCTGGAGGGTGCTGGTCTGGATCAATACGCCGTCGCCATTCAGACTGGCCAATGTGCGTTGTTGGGTGGGGGTGTTGTCAACAGTTTCGGGTGAGAGCGCCAAGCGTTCCCATGTCAGACCGGGTGCAAAGCCTGGACTGAGCATTTGCTTTGTCGCCATGTCCCATAGCCCCGGCTGAACGGCGGCCACCCCTGGCCATTTCAGCCATGCGGCCAAATGAAGCAGCCCATCTGTTTGCAGGGGCACCGTGCTTGGCCCGAAGATCCAAGCCAGCGGTGTTGGGATCTGCATGCAGAGTTCTGCCAGCGCCTCGCCCTCACCCAATCCTGGGAGATCGACGGTCGACGTCGGCAGCGTGTGACCCGTCGATACCGCCGTCTTGAGCAGTTGAGCATCTGTTGGCGAGGCCATCCTGTTGGCAATCAGGCAGGTCTGAAGTCCGTGGGCTCCGGCCATGGTCAAAAGATGTCGCCATTGAGCCAAGGTGGCTTCCAGCGTGTCAGCCCCAAGCATGACTGCTGTGACAGCCTGTGGCGCGTGGGTGGGGATGGGCTGGACCAGGCGCAGGTGCTGCGCCTCCCGTGGCTGGACGTCGGCATTGATGCCGACCCGATGCAATTGATCGATGACCGCTTGCAGTTCGCTGTCGTATGAAGGTGCTTGTGCTTTCTCTGGGAGATGCGCCCAGATGCCGTTGACGTGGCCAATCGCATGGGTGTGACCCGTGGCCAGCAACTGAAGGGCCAGTGCATATGCTGGGGAGTGATCGGCCGCCTCGGCCTGGATGCCTGTGGGGTACGCAGATTTGCGTATCAAAGCCAATCCATCCAAAAACGACGTGCCACAGAGGGTGATGAAGTCCGGGGCGGGCTTCAGTCTGGCGCGATAGCATCTCCCGTCATGGGACTGGATGTCGTCGTCACCGTACACCAACTGCCACGAAGGATGGCCCTGCGCTGCATCCAAAAAGGCCTGCAGACTCAACGTGTCAAGCTTGGTTCCGGGTGCCAGAAAGCCCAGCCACTCACCGCCAGAGACTTTTGCCATCTCATGAAGGATCAGGTTTAACTGGGATACATCTCGGGCTTGTAGCCATTGGATTCGATGCCGATTCTGGACATCGGCCGGAGCGGGCTCGGTGGAGGCAACCGTCAACATCCAGTTTTCAAAAACCTGGGCGTGCAGCGAGGTGACGGTTTGCACGAACGCATCCAGCTCACCCGGGCGAACCGGCATCAGCAGGTGGGCAGAGGTGGCCGCTGTCCAGTTCTGTACCATCCGCGTCGCCAAGTATTGAGCCTGTGGTTCGCCTGGGGCATTGAGTTCATACCAAGCCCGGTAAGCAGGTTCATCCGGTGGCGTGTCGTCGATGACGGGTGTTGGCGAGGCTTGCGCCGCCTGGGTTGCCAGAGTCTGGGTGTCAAAGACCCATTGATCAAGCCCAACCCAGAATTGGCTCTCCAAGGCTTCATAGCCAGCGCTCAGTCCGGACAGTTCCGCCCGCGCTGCTTCAATGGCTTGCGGCTCAGTTGAAAAGCTGATGCCTTTGGCAAGGCCCAGACCAGACCCAAAAAAACAGTCTTGGGTGTACAAATGGCTGGGCAACTGAACAACGGGGCAGCCGCACAACCGTGCCTCCATGGAAATGGCTGTGTTCTCAAAACAATACACCCCTTCGCTTCGACGGAACAGCGCAGCCATCTCTTCGCGTGTGCTGGGCCAATCCCGAGTGATAACCGTACAGTCGGAGAGTAACTCCGGGTGTTCTTTCAGCCCTTGCACATGTCGGCCAGCATATATGCACCAACCTTGACGACAGTTGTCCTGCGGATTGTTCCTGTTGTGGAAGATCGATGTGTCAATAGATGGAAGGTGCAGAACTCCCCAGGGAGGAAAGGGCGTTTCTCCTAGCAGTTCCGGTTCATAAACGAACAAGAGGTCTGTGGGCTTGTAATGCGGCTTGTCGCCCAGCAAGCCTGGTTTGTTGAGGATGTAGCGGGTCACCACGCGGCAATGCAGGGGATTCCGCCCTACGACTTCAGGGTAAACCGCAATGGGTATACGTCCTTGGTCGAGATGTTGTTGCCGTATTTCTGCAGTCAGTATTGGTGTGTCAAGGAAAGGGTTTGTCAGACCTGTGGATATCCAAGCCTCCTGCCCACACATGCGCAGCGCAGCACAAAACTGATGCATGACGCGGATACCCGCAGATGACCGCTGATAGTCTGGTGCCACCACATAGTAGGGGTGGTTTGATTTGCCGTACAGCTGTCTCAACCCCAGCCCTGACGGAGCCCCGTGGGTCATTTGTCACCCAAGACGGTCAGTCCGCTCCACCAATACTCAGCGGTCAGTTCCAAGTGGGCCCGCCGGTTGAACGTCAGGTTTAGTCCATACGGCTCAAAGTGGTAACCGATGCCCGGGATTTCACCGATCAGACCGCTCAACCACAAAAGGGGAGGGTATCCGGTTGTTCGGATCAACAGGTCTGGGGCCGCCACCAACGCTGCTGCAGTATCGATACCTCCCGACAAGTGAACATCAGCAGGGAATGCTGAGACTACCTCCCGCGCAGCAGGGACCGAGTACTCTGTCAGGCATGGGAAATAGAGCCCCACCATCTCTTTGAGAGTGGTTGCGTTTATCACCTCTTGGTGTCTGCTGTCTGATGCGGCAGACAGTTTCCCTGTGAGGCTGTGAGAAACGTGGTTGACAAATCGACCGCCTGGCTGTGCCGCCTCAAAAGCTTGGCCCACTGCTGGCAGGTAGTGCTGTTCCAGCATGCTGCCAAGATCCTGTTTCGGGAGGCGGGGCAGAATGAACGGAACATATGCGCCGCTCAGGAGGGGGGCCAATGTTGCATCGTTGCGGATACGCGCTTTGATTTGTTCAACTTGCTCAACAAAAGCAGCCACCGTCCAGGCGGTGCTGATCCCCAGATGGTTCTGGAGCCGATTCAAGATGGCTTCGGGAGGCCAGTTCCGTTGCTCAATCTGGAAATAACGGCGGCTGGTGGGATGGGCGGGGGCTTTCAAGCCAGATGGCTGAACACGCCCATGGACATCAATCTGCAGGGTGGTTTCGACTGGGGTCATGCGATGTCTGTCAGTGAATCGTTGTCCGAAAAACCTTGGCCCCAGGGGAGCGGCAAATGCTTGACGCCTTTGGTCCGTTCGGTGTGTATCTTGATGAACTGAGGGTCTTCTCCGATGAGGCAGTCTGGCCGGTGCGGACCCAGCCAAGGGTTACGCATGCCGCGAGCCAGAATGTCCTTCAGCGAGGTTTGGCGCAAGTTGCCCAGCGAGAAATCGATGTAGGGGCAAGGCGTGACTTCGGCCGTGGATGTCACCGTGATGATGCCTTTCACAGTGATGCACCCCTTGAATGATCCGTACGAGGGCGTCATGTGGGTGAAAACGGGGTATTCCTTTTCCAACTCACGCACTGCATCAGCGTCATCTTTGTCAATGACAAATTCTGGATGGTCTGTGCAAGAGCCTGTGGGTTTGGCATAAGACACGTATAGGCCCACGCCCTTGCGCTTGGCGAACTCACACATGGCCAGAAACTCAGGGCTCCGGCCTCTGCCTTTGACCAAAACAGTGGATAAAAGCAAATTCAGGCCAGCTTCCAGCGACGCATCAATGGCTCGCATGACCCGCTTGTACGAACCCGGCTTGTTGCGAAACGCATCGTGTTCCTCTGGCACCATGCTGTCCAAAGACAGTTGAACCTTTTCCACTCCGATCGACTTGATATGACGGGCGCGAGCTGAGTCCAGGAACCAGCCGTTGGTGTCTGTGATCACATAGTGTTTTTCCGGGTCGATTGCCTCGACGACAGCATCGAAGTCTTTCATGACCAGGGGTTCTCCACCGGTGATCACAAAGCGGGCCAAGCCCAAATCATCCGCTTCCTTGGACAGGCGGCGGATGTCGGCAAGATCGATTTTTTGTCGCTCGTCCTTGATCTGAAACACCTTCTTGAGGTGGCGGTCCATGTAGTACTCGGCGGAACAGTGGGTGCACTGAAAGTTGCAGAGGTAACTTTTTTCCAACCGAATGATGGGGCTGATTTCACCCCTCTCTTCCATTTCCGCAATGCGCGCCAGTTTGGCCGCCACATGAGGTTTTCTTGCGGCCAGGTCATTTCGTTTTGCTGATTCGGCCGCTGTCAACCCTGTGGAGAGGGTGGATATGTCATTCATCAGGTGGGTCCACTTGTAAAGGAGGTCCGTGGCAAAGATGTGGCGGCAGCTCGCGCCGCCAAGTCCGCACTGTGCCTCAGGGGAAACAGATTGATATTCAGAAAAAACACGCTGGAGGCGATCTTCTCAAGCGATTGAACTTGTTCAGCGCAAATGCCCCCATGTTCTCACTGCATTTGCCGTGGTCTGAATGGATTGTTCAAGAGGCGTCCAAAGTGTCAAACCCAGTTCGCTGCGGGCCCGACAGATGCTCGGTACATAACAACTCTGATGAGACAAGGTTACATCAGAACGGGTTGCCTCTACAGGCACATCTGGTGCAACCACCCTGGCAACGGTATGGGCAAGTTCTTGAATGGTCACCGCTTTGTCCGATCCCACGTTGTATGCACGGCCATTTGCGCCAGACAGCAACAGGGTCAGAAGCCATATGACCAAATCCCCCACATACATGTAAGAGCGTACCGCCTGTCCGCTCCCCTTGATCACAATGGATTGTCCGGCAAGTGCATCGCGGATGAAGTTGCCTATGGCGTAGTGCAGGTCAAGGGGAAGACCCGGTCCGACGAATGAAAAACAACGAGCCACCGAAAATGACAAACCGTAACGGTTGGCATAGGCGTGACACAGAAATTCGGCAGCCCGTTTGGCTTGTCCGATGGCACTGTCCAGTTCATTGACCGTTGGTGCCAGCAAATGGTCCTCACGTAGCAGATGCTCATTTTTTTCAACCGGACCATAGAACGAACCCGAGCTCACCAATAGCAGTCTGGACGATGCATGGGCTGCAGCCAAGTCCAAAACGGCTCGGGTGCCTTCCAGGGTTGTGTCGAATTTGGTGAGGGGGTCTTCTTGGCGGTAAAACGTGGCTGCGGCCGATGTGGCTGCTGCGTGAACAATGTGGGTGAACTGTCCTCGAATGCTTCGGACTGTGCGGATGTCCCCTGTGTGAACTTTCAGACGCCGGGTATCAGCCAACGCCCAAAGCCCTTGAGTCAGGCGACCAGGGTCACGTGTCAAGATCTCAACTTGGCAGCGAATGCCCAACATCTCCTCTGCTTTCAGGACGGAGCTGACCAGCCACGTGCCGAAGAAGCCCGTGGCCCCAGTCACCAGCAAAGACGTTTGGTCCAACCTCTTGAACAGATCTTTGTGGCGATCGACCAGTCCAGTCAGTTCGCTATGGAATGGATGGGTATCGTGCGAGGGGTGGGCTGACATGACGAATCTGTTTCTGTCGAGAGTGAAAAATCCCCGTTCAGAATTGCTTGCAGCAGACCCTGGTCGGGCTCTGACCATTCGGCAGGGTTGATGCCCTCCAGTCCGAAGATGTAAGCCCAGCGGCCCCAGAAAGGCTGCTGAACCAGTTCCAAGTATTGCTGGCGATGGTGATCGGCCTGTACCGCGTCCCCCATGCCTGCCAAGGCCTTTGCCAAGTAGTAGTGGGCAAAGGCATGGTCGGATTTGATTCGCAGCACGTTGCGGAAGCCTTTGGCCGCCCACTCCCAGTTTTGGCACCGCAAATCACTGTTGTGGACAAAGTTCAGGTCCAGGTTCATGAAGTACTGGTACTCCTGAATGAACTCGGCCGAAAAGTCTTCGGTATTGAGCACAGCCGTTCGGTAGTCGGAGCCGATCACCTGGTTGCCGATGTAGCCTTTGCTGACCGAGATTTCATGCATTTCACTGCCCACAATGGGGCTGGCGCACGCGATGTTGAACCAGTTGGAGGGCACGGACTTCAATGCAGACCGGGCCTCTTCCAGATCGAACTTGGTTTCGCCTGGCATGCCGATGAGGATGTTGGTGTTGGTGTAGATGCCCAGGTCGCGGCAGTCGGCTGCCACCTGTCGAGAGATCCGCATCTTCAGCGGCTTTTTCATCTGGTGTTTCAGCACCTTTTCGGAGCCGCTTTCCACCGGCAACACCAAGTGTCGCACCCCGGCAGCATGAAAAGCTTCCAACATTTGACGGTTCAGTGCGTAAAGCGTCAGGCCGTTCTGGTAAACCGATTGCAGGTTCAGCCCCTTCAAGATGTCCAGGATGCGGTACACCCGGTCCGAGTCGGCCATCAGGTGGTCGTCCTGGAAGATGATGGTTTCTGCGTTGTACTGTGCTTTCAACCTGCGGAAATCTTCGGTCACCCGTTCCAGCGAGTGGTAGCGCATGGAGCGGCCGTGCGTGCGGTGCGACGCACAGAACGTGCAGAGGAAGGGACAGCCCCGGGACGTCATCACGTGGAAGCCCCGCGTTTTTTCCAGGTTGTGGTACGACGCCACCACTTGGTTCACCTCGTGTTTTTTGAGGTCGCACAGCTCGTAGTCAAAAAACGGGATTTCGTCCAGGTCTTCGATGAAGTTGTGCTCGGGCTTGAAGTCGGGGTGATCGGTGATTTTGCGGGCCGTGATCCAAGAACTGGAGCCCTCCAGATACGACACAGGGTCGGTGTGTGTGACCAATTCCAGCAGCGGCTTTTCCCCTTCTCCGTAGCACAGGCCATTGAACTCAAGGACTTTGTCTTCGATGTATATCTGCCGGTAGCTGTTGGTGGGGATATTCCCGCCGCCGATCACAATGGCGTTGGGCCAGGCTTTCCGGGCGGCTTTGCTGCAGGCAATGAAGTTGTCATACGAGGGGCTGAAGAGCGATGAAATCCCCACGATGTCCGGTTGGAACGCCTCCATCTGCCGGAAAAAGTCTGTGCAAGCCTCGTCGAACGATTGAAAGTGAATCTCGTCCAGTGCGTTCATTTCTGCGTTGAAGTCGATGAGGCGCACATCCACCGGTGTGTGCTGCTTCAGGTAGGCCGACATCGACAGTGGCCCCAGCGGCAGGTCCGTGCGGGGGATGTTGTACGACTTGCCGTCCTTTTTCTTGATCTGCACGTTGTAGAAGCTTGGCTTAGTGAAGGAGTCCCAGGTGATGTGCATGGGAACCACGAACAGTATTTTTTTCATGGCAAATCCGTGTGGAGGAAAGGACGGTAAATATGGTGCTGCGAAATCAGGTTGTCCGGGGCACGGGCGTGCCATCTCCACTGTCCGTTCAGGGGCGGAGCACCGTCGGTGGCCTGCCAGTCGGCGCGGGGCGGGGTTTCCAGTTGGCAGTCAAACAGCAACGAAATGAAGTGCCCCCGCACATCCCGAGACGGGTTGACCAGCTGGTGGATGGCGATGGGCTGTGGGTTGAACCCCACCCGAGC
>Ga0075012_10000496_pt1 | contig 41417 bp, 38 predicted proteins | sample All_14_2_FD_71474 | JGI IMG/M metagenome (GOLD analysis project Ga0075012, IMG submission 71474) | Freshwater microbial communities in response to fracking from Pennsylvania, USA - Allegheny Zone_MetaG_DW_15 | ecosystem: Environmental > Aquatic > Deep subsurface > Groundwater > Drilled...
CCCAGTGAGCCCTACCTCTTCTGAGGCGAGCGGAGGTTCGGCGTCGCGCGCCTCCGCCCGCCTCGCCGCGCACTCGCGGCAATTACGTGCAGAACGCGAGCAACGCCGCTTCCGTCGTCTGTTCTGGATGCTCTCCGCCAGCCTCGCCGTCACCGCGGCCGTACTGCTCGGAGTCTCGAGCCTGCAGGGACCGCGTCTCTCGTCTGCCACCGTCGACACGGCTCGCGTCACCGAGCAACCCGGCCAGCAGTTGCGTCTGTTCGCCAGCCAGCCCCTCGCCGACGTCGACGCTGCTCAAGTTGTCGTCACTCCCGAGACCCCTGTGTCGACCACCGTTGACGGGTCGCTACTCGTCGTGCAGTTCGAGCAGCGCTTGCGCACCGACACTGAGTACATCGTTGAGGTGCGTGACGTGGCGGCTCAGGGCCGTAGCGCCACGAGCACGATCGAGCACCGGTTCACGACCGCCGCGGGTGCGGTGCTCTACCTCGACCGTGGCGACACCGTCGACGAGGTGCTGCGGGCGCCTCTGCAGGGCACGGGCCGCGGCGAGGTCGTGCACGCTGCGGAGGGCATCCAGCACATGGCTCCCGTCGAGGGCGTACTCGTCGTCGCACGCGACGCACCCGGCGGCACCAGCGTGCTCGAGTCGGTGCAGCCATCGAGCGGTGTCGTGCAGAACCTGCGACTGCCCGAGGGAGTGCGGGTTGACGCGCTCATCGCTCCGCCTGTCGGCACGCTCCTCGGCGTCATTCTCTCGAGCGCTCCGGTCGACGGCGAGCAGCAGGGCGTGCCGGAGTATGCGAGCACCCTCGCGGTCGTTGACCTCGCCGGTGACGGCACGGTCGCCGCCGTGCCCGGGCTTGACGGCGGGCAACTCGCCGTCGACCAAGGCTGGTTCTTGCCTGACGGCTCGACACTCATCGTGCACGGCCGAGACCAGACGGTGCAGCGGGTCGAACTGCTCACGGGGCTCGTACTGCCGATCGACCAGGTGCCGACCGCGTACGGCATCTCGAATGACGCCACCAGGCTCACGGGCGCCGATGCCTTCGGCGGCATCATCGTCGACCTCGACTCGGGCGAGCAGTCTCGCCTTGACCCTTCGCCGCTCGACGGCGAGTTCGCCTTCGGCGGCGAGGCTTTGCTGACAGCGGGAGAGCTGAGGGTGCAGAAGATCGCGATTCCCGACGAGAGCGGGGGAGTGTTCCGCAGCGCTCTCATCGCCGATGACGGCTCGGGAGCCTCGCGACTGCTCTACCGAACTCCCGACGACCGCGGCAGTCTCGGGGCACTGAGTCTCTCGCCGAACGATCAGTACGTGGCGATCGAGGTGACGCCCTCGGTCGAGGATGCTCAGAGCGACGGCCGCGTCGTCAACAGTCGCCCGACCTCGATCACGCTCGTGATCGTCGACGTGGCGAGCGGCACGGTCGTGCGCACGCTCGAAGGCTTCTCGCCGCGCTGGTGACGGCTTACGCGACCGGTCAGAGCCCGCGCTTCTCGCGCTGACTCGGTGGCCTCAGAGCCCGCGCTTCTCGCGCTGGCTCACCCGCAACCCGGCGGCGTTGAGGCGGGCCACGAGCTCGCGTGCCGTGACAGGCACGGCGCCTTGAGCGAGCAGGGCTTCCCTGCGCTCTTCCGGGTAGTCGTAGTGGTCATGATCGAAACCTCGCGACGGGATGCCCGCCTCACGAGCGAAGGCGTGCAGCTCGTCGAGCGACTCGTCACTCACGAGATGCCCCCATAGTCGCCCGTGCGCAGGCCACTGCGGCTCGTCGATCAGCACGGTCATGCAGGAGATTGTAGGCTGGTGCGCACGAGCGTGGCCGCCGGTCGCGTTTGACCGGGTGTACTGCGGTCGGGTATTCTCGACCGTTGGTGCGCGCTGGGCTGTGCCCGCGCCGACGCCCCCAGAATTTCCCGCCTCAGTCGCGTGCACGATTCGCGTGGCGAGCCGAGAAGTTGGTCGCTCGAATCAGAGCAAACGAGTCAGCAAAGCAAAGGTGAAACGTGGTCTACGCAGTTGTGCGCGCCGGTGGGCGGCAGGAGAAGGTTGAGGTCGGCACGGTTGTCGTTCTCGACCGCATCAAGGCGAGCGAGGATGGCACCATCCAGCTCACTCCGGTGCTGCTCGTCGACGGTGACACGGTCACCACTGACGCGAAGAAGCTCGCCAAGGTCACGGTGACCGCTGAGGTGCTCGGTGACCTCCGCGGCCCCAAGATCGTCATTCAGAAGTTCAAGAACAAGACCGGGTACAAGAAGCGCCAGGGTTTCCGCGCTGACCTGACCCGCGTCAAGATCACCGGCATCAAGTAAGAAGGGTCGCGAAGCATGGCACACAAAAAGGGCGCATCGTCCACCCGTAACGGCCGCGACTCCAACCCCCAGTACCTGGGTGTGAAGCGCTTCGGCGGTCAGGTCGTCAAGGCGGGCGAGATCATCGTTCGTCAGCGCGGCACCCACTTCCACCCCGGCGCCAACGTTGGCCGCGGCGGAGATGACACGCTGTTCGCGCTCGCCGCCGGTTCGGTTGAGTTCGGTCAGAAGGGCGGCCGCAAGGTCGTCAACATCGTCAGCGCCTAGCGCGACGCACCAGCTGCACGAACGGGCGGGCTTCGGCCCGCCCTTCGTCGTCTCGCACCACTGCATCACTCGCCCTCGCACAGGAAGGAGCGCGATATGGCCACATTTGTCGATCGCGTCACGCTGCACCTGCGCGCGGGCCACGGCGGCCACGGCTGCGTCTCGGTGCGTCGAGAGAAGTTCAAGCCCCTCGCAGGCCCCGACGGGGGCAATGGTGGTGACGGCGGTGACATCATCCTCGTCGCCGACGCGCAAGAGACCACTCTGCTCGGCTTCCACCGGCGGCCCCACCGTACGAGCGACAACGGGGGCCCGGGCATGGGCGACAACCGTTCGGGCTTCGCCGGTAGCGACCTCGAGCTGAGCGTGCCGCTCGGCACGGTCGTACGCGACGCCGACGGCACTGAGCTCGCCGACCTCACCGAGCACGGCATGCGCATCGTCGTTGCTCCTGGAGGTCAGGGTGGGCTCGGCAACGCTGCTCTGGCGAGCACGAAGCGCAAGGCTCCTGGCTTTGCGCTGCTCGGCACTCCCGGCTGGGAGGGCGACATTGTTCTCGAGCTCAAGACCGTCGCCGACATCGCTCTCGTCGGATACCCGAGTGCTGGCAAGTCGAGCCTCATCGCCGCCGTGTCAGCAGCAAAGCCGAAGATCGCCGACTACCCGTTCACGACTCTGCACCCGAACCTGGGGGTCGTCGAGTCAGGGGAGTCACGGTTCACGATCGCCGACGTACCCGGACTCATCGAAGGCGCGAGCGAAGGTAAGGGCCTCGGCCTTGAGTTCCTCCGCCACGTCGAGCGCTGCAGTGGGTTGCTGCACGTGCTCGATTGCGCGACGCTCGAGCCCGGCCGCGACCCTATCAGCGACCTCGAGGTCATCCTGCGCGAGCTGGAGGCCTATCCCGTGCCCGACGGTCAGACGCCGTTGCTCGAGCGGCCGCAACTCATCGCGCTCAACAAGGTCGATGTGCCAGAGGGTCGCGAACTCGCCGAGCTTGTGCGCCCGGAGCTCGAAGCGCGCGGCTACCGTGTGTTCGAGATCAGTGCAGTCACGCGCGAAGGGCTCAGACCGCTGACCTTCGCGCTCGCCGAGCTTGTCGAAGCCGACCGAGCCGCGCGGGCGGCAGAAGCGGTCGCCCGGCCGCGCATCGTCCTGCGGCCGAAGGCCGCTGACGGCCCCGAGTTCCGCATCATCGTCGAAGGCGGAAGTGACGGCCCGCTCTATCGCATCGTGGGAGCGAAGCCCGAGCGTTGGGTGCAGCAGACGGACTTCCGCAATGACGAGGCAGTCGGCTTCCTCGCCGACCGACTCGCCAAGATCGGCATCGAAGACGCGTTGTTCGCTGCGGGAGCAGTCGCCGGGGCCACGGTTGTCATCGGAGCCGGCGACGGTGTCGTCTTCGACTGGGAGCCGACGCTCACCAGTACAGCCGAGCTGCTCACCTCGCCGCGCGGTACCGACCCTCGCCTCGACGCGCTCAATCGCCCGACGACGAGTCAGCGCCGCCAGTCGTACCACGAGCGCATGGACGCGAAGGCGGCTGCGCGGGCGCAGCTCGATGAAGAGCGTCGGGCAGGCATGTGGGCAGATGACGCTGCGGAGGGCATCCAGCAGCAGGAGGCGGAGGACGAAGCATGACCGAGGGCCGTCGCGCGGGTGTCGCGGGGGCGCACCGCATCGTCGTGAAGGTCGGCTCGTCGTCGATCAGCGGGGCGAACGTCGGGCAGATCGCTCCCCTGGTCGATGCCCTTGCGGCTGCTCACGCTCGCGGTTCGGAGGTCATTCTCGTGTCGTCTGGTGCGATTGCGACCGGGATGCCCTTCCTCCAGCTCGACGAGCGACCGGTTGACCTCGCCACCCAGCAGGCGGCAGCGGCCGTGGGGCAGAACGCACTCATCCACCGCTATCAGCAGAGCCTCGACCGCTATGGCATCGTTGCGGGTCAAGTGCTCTTGACGGCAGGCGACCTTGAGTCGGCGACGCCTCGCGGCAATGCTCAGCGAGCGCTTGAACGACTGTTGGGGCTGCGCATCCTCGTCATCGTCAACGAGAACGACACGGTCGCGACGCAGGAGATTCGATTCGGAGACAACGACCGACTGGCTGCTCTCGTCAGTGAGCTCGTCGGAGCCGACCTGCTCGTGCTGTTGAGCGACGTCGACGCGCTCTACACCCGGCCGCCGCACGAGCCGGGGGCCGTGCGCATCGAGCATGTCGCGCACGATGACGACCTGCACAGAGTCGAGATCGGCACGATCGGTTCCGCAGGCGTCGGTACCGGGGGAGCGGGAACCAAGATCGCCGCCGCGAGGCTTGCGACGTCGCAGGGAATTCCCGTCGTGCTGACGTCGACGTCGCTCGTCGCGGCCGCGCTTGCAGGAGAGCCCGTCGGCACCTGGTTCGACGCCGCACCCGTCGCCTCGTGAGCCGGAAGGTGCGGTAGCACGCGGCCGTAAACTAGAGACCATGATCGACGCTGAGCTGCATGCTGCGGCCGAGGCCGCTCGCGGCCTCGCCACACTCACGTCCGCGCGCAAAGACACAGCCCTCCTCTCGATCGCTGAGGCGATCGAGGCCGCGGTGCCGGCGATCCTTGTCGCCAACGCCGACGATCTCGAGCGTGGGCGTGCGAATGATCTCTCGGTGGGCTTGCTCGACCGGTTGCGACTCGACGAGGCTCGCGTGGCAGCCCTCGCGGCCGCGGTACGCGAGGTGGTGGCGCTTCCCGATCCGGTCGGTACAGTCGTGCGCGGCTCGCGGCTGCCCAACGGAATCCACCTCACACAAGTGCGCGTGCCTTTTGGAGTTGTCGGGGCGATCTACGAAGCACGGCCGAACGTCACCGTCGACATCGCCGCACTCGCGCTCAAAAGCGGCAACGCCGTGGTGTTGCGCGGAGGCAGTGCGGCCGAAAGCAGCAATCGCGTGCTCGTCGAGGTGCTGCAGGGCGCCCTCGAGAGCGTGGGGCTACCACGCGAGGCCGTTCAGACCATCGATGCTCACGGTCGAGCTGGCGCAGCCGCGCTCATGCGGGCCCGCGGATTCGTCGACGTTCTCATCCCGCGCGGTAGTGCAGATCTCATCCAGACGGTCGTACGAGAGTCGACCGTGCCTGTCATCGAGACGGGGGCGGGTGTCGTCCACATCGTGCTCGATGCCAGTGCAGACGAGGCGACCGCGGTCGAGATCGTGCACAACGCGAAAGTGCAGCGGCCCAGCGTGTGCAATGCCGTCGAGACCGTGCTCATTCATCGCGACGCTGCGCAACGGCTACTGCCGCCTCTCCTCGCCGACCTGCGTGGTGCGGGCGTGACAGTGCGAGGTGATGATCGTGCTCGCGAGATCGACGCGAGCCTCGAACTCGCGACCGACGACGACTTCGCCACCGAGCACATGGCGCTCGAGCTGAGCGTCGCCGTGGTCGATGACCTTGACGCGGCCCTGGCACATATCCGACGGTTCTCGACCAAGCACACCGAGTCGATCATCACGAGCGAAATGGCGAACGCCGAGCGCTTCCTTGCCGAGGTCGACTCTGCGGTCGTGATGGTCAACGCCTCCACTCGTTTCAGTGACGGCGGAGAGTTCGGTTTCGGCGCAGAGGTGGGAATCTCCACCCAGAAGCTGCACGCCCGCGGCCCCATGGGCTTGCCCGAACTCACGAGCACCAAGTGGATCGTGCGTGGTTCGGGGCAGGTTCGCGGCTGAGCCCCGGCTAGACTGAGACCCCACCCAGATCGCAACCCGGGAGTACCGCATGCTGACGTCGCTGGCCACCGCCATCCTCGCTTCCGAAGAGGTGCACGAGCTCGCGCCGCTCATTGCGCCGCCCGAGGTCATTGCCGGTGTCGCGGCGCTCGCTTTCGTCATGCTCGGCCTCGTGACCTTCGCATACCGCGACGTCGCCAACCGACACAGCCACAAGACCTCGCAGCAGTCGAGCGGGCACGACACCCAGCACTGATGTGAGCTGAGTGCCACAGAGAGTCTGACGCCATCGCCGCCGCCCAGCCCTCCGCCGATGCTCGCCGAGTGCGCGTCGGCATCATGGGCGGCACTTTCGACCCGATCCACCACGGTCACCTCGTGGCGGCGAGTGAGGTCGCCCATCACTACCAGCTCGATGAAGTCGTGTTCGTGCCGACGGGCGAGCCCTATCTCAAGAGCGGGGTGACAGACAGCGAGCACCGTTACCTCATGACGGTCATCGCCACTGCATCGAACCCGAGCTTCACGGTGAGCCGCGTCGACATCGACCGCGGCGGTCCGACGTACACCATCGACACCCTGCGCGACATTCGCAACGAGCATCCCGATGCCGACCTCTTCTTCATCACCGGTGCCGATGCCATCGCGCAGATCGTCGAGTGGAAAGACGTCGACGAGCTATGGAACCTCGCCCATTTTGTCGCCGTCTCTCGTCCCGGACACTTCCTCACCATTCGCGGTTTGCCAGAGCGACACGTAAGCTTGCTCGAGATTCCCGCGCTGGCGATCTCATCGACTGACTGCCGGCACCGCATTGAAGAGGGTTCGCCGGTCTGGTACCTGGTTCCCGACGGTGTCGTGCAGTACATCTCGAAGCACCAGCTGTACCGGAGCCCGACATCATGACGACGCCCAACGACCCGCCCCTCAGCCGCCGCGCGGCGCGCCAAGCGCAGCAGGAATCCGAGGTCGCCTTCCGCACCGAGGTGCGCCAGCGGGTGCCGCACTACGACATTCCTACAGAGGCGCAGCACTCGGGGGCGGCCCCGTCGACTCCGTCACCGGTCGTGCCGCCGAGTGCCCCTACGCCCGCCGCACCGGCGGCCCACTACTCAGAGCGCGTGCGACGCCGCGACTTTCGACCGCCGACCGAGCAGGCGCCTGCGCCCTCAGCCGCTGCTGATGTTCCGCTCGAGTACCGCACGCACGGTACCGAAGCGATGGATGCCCTCCGCGCCAGCCTCGCAGAGTCGAGTTCGCCCGCTCCAGCACCCGAGCCGCACGTCATCTCTGAGCACACTCTCTCGCGCCGCGAGTTGCGCGCTCAGCGTGAACAGGCAGCAGGCGCGCAGCAGCAGACGCCACCTCCTCTCGTCGAACCGGCGCATTCCGGCCCCGTGAACCTGAGCCCTTCTGTTGCTCCCACTGCTTCTCCCACTGAGCACGGGCACGAGGCGCCGTCGTCCGCTCAAGCTCACCACTCCGCGCTGGGAATGCAGCAACCCGCGACCACGACCCATGTGGCTCCCTCGTCGTGGCCACCAGCACCTGTTCAACAGCCGGAGCCAGCGAACGCCGTGCCGCCGGCCCCTCCGGCTCCGCTCGCGCCCGCGCCTGCTCCCGCTGCGGCCTCTCCCGCCACGGGAAACCACTGGTCGGTCGGCATTCATGACGACGAAGATCCGTTCGAGAACACCTTCAGCCGAGAAGTCGGCTCGTCGACCTCGGCGACCAATACCAACGCTCTTGTCTTGCCGACGATGCCGACGGGCAGCATCGCAGGCCCCGTGACGGGCACGGGTGAGATCATCATCACCGGCATGATCGACCTGCCCCGTGTCGTCAGCGCGACAGGAACGATGCCGACGGTCCACGATAGCGCCGACATCGACGATCTGCTTGATCCCAATGAGATCGGTGTGGTGTCGACTGACTCCGCGCCCGTGAGCGCGCTCAAAGCCGTGAGCAGCCACACGCCCACCCACTCGGTCATGACGGGCAAGCGCTCATCGAGCAACATGATCACGACCGTGCTCGTCGCGACGACCGTCGTGATGGCGGTCGTCGCGATCGGACTCTTCGTCGTTGCGGCGGCGAACGGGCTATTCTGAGTGCTTCGCTCTACCGCCACTCTTCGAAGGACACCGTGACAGCATCTGACCGCGCCCTCGCGCTCACCCAGGTGGCCGCCGCCGCCGCCGACGCGAAGCAGGGCGAGGATATCGTCGCGCTCGATGTCTCTGGTCCGCTACCGCTCACCGATGTCTTCGTTCTCGTGACAGGTCGCAACGAGCGCAATGTGCAAGCGATCGCCTCTGAAGTCGAAGACCGCATGATCGAGGCCGGTGCCAAGCCAGTGCGCAGAGAAGGCCGAGCAGAGGGCCGGTGGATCCTGCTCGACTTCAGTGACGTCATCGTGCACATCTTCCACGAGGAAGAGCGGCTCTTCTATTCACTCGAGCGCCTGTGGAAAGACTGCCCCGCCATTCCCCTCGACATCACGGGAAGTGCGGCGTCGGCGTCATAGCCTCCATTGGCTGTCGCGCACCATCGAGGTATCGCATAGCGACGCCGGGCACGCTGTGAGCATGAAGTGCCCCACCGACGACACGCTTCTCGTCATGAGCGAACGCCACGGCATTGAGATCGACTACTGCCCGCAGTGCCGGGGAGTGTGGCTCGATCGCGGCGAACTCGACAAGATCATCGACCGAGCTGGCGCACCCGCCAACGCGAGCACAGCATCCACGGCATCGAGCGCTCCCCGGGTCGACCTTCCTCGCGATGTTCCTTCGGCGGGCCAGCCCAGTGGAGCCTACCCGCCGGGAGGGTTTGCTCAGCCCGGCTATGGCCAACGTTGGGGCTCGCATTCGCCCGGTTCGGCGCCGCGATACGACCGCTACGGCGCGCAACCTGGTTACCCGCGGCAGCGGCAGCGCAATTGGCTGAGCGAGCTCTTCGACTGACCACCGCGCCGTCGACTCGAGCGCACCCGAATTGGTCGGTCGCCTGCGCGTGTACTACGCTAGGCGAGTTGCCCCGGCCGTCTCGGGTGGGGCTGCGGGCCTGTGGCGCAGCTGGTAGCGCACCTGCATGGCATGCAGGGGGTCAGGGGTTCGAGTCCCCTCAGGTCCACCGCAACGAATCCCGGTTTCGGCCGGGATTCGTCGTATCCGGCGCCTGCTGGCCCGACCGGCGGGGCGGCGCGCCGGCGGCCGCATTGTCGGCCCTGGTTCGAAAGGACCTGACGTGAGCCGCACATCTCAGGCCGCGCCCGCCGATCTCTCGCACGGTGATGCTCCCACTCGCATGCACGCGATCACCCCCGAGACGACGCAGATCGTCGACATGGTGCTCGAATACGCGCGTCGGCGCATGCTCGGCGATGACACTCCGCTCGACAAGCCGATGACGCCCGCCGAGCTTCGCCGGCTCGCTGGCGGGTCGATCACCGCGGATGGTCTGGGCGCGCGCCGAGCACTCGCTCTGTTCGAGAATGTTCTCGCTCCCTCGTGCATCACGACCGAGCATGCGAGGTACCTCTCCTTCATACCGTCCGCACCGTCGAAGGCGGCGACCGCCTTCGACCTCATCGTTTCGGCGACAGCCGTGTACGGCGGCTCGTGGTTGGAGGGCTCTGGGGCTGTCTTTGCCGAGAACGAGGTTCTCGCGTGGCTGGCGAGCGAGTTCGGGCTGCCGCCGACCGCTGGGGGTGTGTTCGTGCAGGGCGGCACAAACGGCAACCTGTCGGCTCTCGTCGCTGCTCGCGAGCACGCTGATCGTCGACGCCGAGGCGAAGGGCGAGAGAGGCCAGAGCGTTGGGTGGTCGTGTGTAGCGCTGAAGCCCACTCCTCGATCGCGAGCGCGGGCAGGGTGATGGACGTCGAGGTCGTCGCCGTTCCGGTTGCGGAGGACGGAATGCTGCGCGGCGCTGAAGTCGCCGCGGCGCTCCGTGAGCACGGTGACGCGGTGATTGCGGTTGTCGCGACGGCGGGGTCGACCAACTTCGGCATCGTTGACGACATCGCGTCGATCGCAGCGCTCAAAGACGAGTACGAGTTCTGGCTGCACATTGATGGCGCCTATGGCCTGGCTGCTGCGCTAGCTCCGCGCGCGCGGCAGCGCTTCGCAGGGATCGAGCGCGCTGACTCTCTCATCGTCGACCCGCACAAGTGGCTCTTCACGCCTTTTGACTCGTGCGCACTGCTCTACCGCGACCCCGCGCACGGTCGGGAGGCGCACACCCAGCACGCCGAGTACCTCGACGCACTCACCGGCTCGCTCGACTTCAACCCCTCTGACTACGCAGTGCAGTTGACGCGCCGTGCGAGAGGATTGCCCCTGTGGTTCTCTCTCGCCACCTTCGGTATCGAGGCGTACCGCGACGCGATCGATGCGTCGCTCGTGCTCACCGAGCGCATCGCAGCCGAGATCACTGAGCGCCCTGAGCTTGAGCTTGTGCGACCACCGCAACTCTCGGTGGTCGTTTTCGAACGGCGGGGCTGGGAGGCCTCCGACTACGCAAGGTGGAGCGATCGTCTTCTCGATGACCAGGTGGCGTTCGTGGTTCCGAGTTCTCATCGGGGTCGAACGAACGCCCGCTTCGCCATCGTGAACCCCCGCACGTCGTTCGATGACCTCGTGAGCATTCTCGACACGATGCGCTGAGTGAACGTCAGTCACTAGACTGGCGACCGTGAACGACGATGTGCTCGAGGAGTCGTCGTCTGGGCCCGTACGCCGCTCACCCTGGTACATCTGGATGGCTGCGCCTCTCACTGCAGTCATGCTGCTCGGCGCGATCCACCTCGTCGACCAACCGGCTCCAGCCTCGCTCGGTGGAGCCGCGGCTCGTCTTCTTCCGCCCGAAGGGCATCGCTCGGTCACCCTGAGTCTCGACGGGGCTGAAACCGTGAGCGAGCACGCCCGATCGATCGGCATCGAGGGCGCGTTCTCCGCGCCGATCGCCGTCGTGTCGGGCATTCTCAACGGCCTCGGAGAAGAGGAGTTACGGCTGGCGCAGTGGTGGCGGGCCAGTAGCGTCACCGACGGCCGCCGGGTCACCGACCTCTTCCGCATCAGCGATGAGGGCGTCACTCAGGTTGCGAGTTGGGGAAACGATCTCGGTCTCGTCTTCGAGCCGGAATTGCTCCTGCTACCGGCGAACGTCAGGCCCGGGTCGAGCTGGAGCTCTGAAGGCAGTGCACTGGGCGACGGATTGCTGACCTACTCGGCTGACTTCAGCGCGCGCGCTCCTGCGCAGCGATACGTCGATCACCGGGGCGTCGAAGTGTCCACTGCGGGTGAGTGCCTCGAGGTCGTCGCCACGATCACGATCGTGAGCTCGCTCGATGCACTGACGACGACGATCGCTGAAACCGCACTGTGGTGCGAAGGGCGCGGAACGGTCTGGAGCGAAGGCGACGTCGATGGAGTGCCGAGTGGGCTCGCAGTGCTGCAGGTCGCATCGCTCGATGCCGCTGAAGGCACAGAGGTCTCGGTTCCGTCTGGTCGCCCGGCTCAGAGTCTCGACGCCGCGGAACGACTCGGAGAACCGAGCGCTCTCACGCGCGTGGCGAGTGATCCTTTCTTCGGTGACTTCGACACGAGCGGACAGTATCCGCTCCCGCCCGTGCTCGCAGCGGAGGGCGAGTTTGTGATCGTCAACGAGCGTGGTGACGACGTTCAACGATGGAGGGCGTCACCGGAGGAGCCCGTCGCACAACTGCAGTGGGCAGGGCATCCAGGAGGCACGGTGACTGCGCTCGGAGCCGCTCACGGCGTGGTCGCGACGGCGACATCGTTGCGACGTGTGTCGGTGTACGACGTACAAGGGCGAAGGGTGTGGGCCATGTCGATCGACGACATCGTCCGCACGCCGCCTGTTGCAGCTCCGCAGGGCGGACTCGTCGTCGTGACACGCGCGGGCACTGTGCACCTCATGGATGCTCTCTCAGGCACGGAGCGCTGGACGACGAGTCTCGGTGCCGACGCTCGTGACGTGCTCGAGGTAACCGACTCGATCGTGCTGATCGCTGATGAGAGGCAGAGGCTCACCGCGCTGGATGCGGCGTCGGGCGAGACTCTCTGGCGCGTGGAGCCTGGAGCGGTCGAGTTCGTCGCCGTCGACGAGCAACTCGGCCTCGTTGCGGCCATCTCAGAAGACGGAGCGGTGAGCGGCTTCGACATCGACGACGGTAACGAGCGGTGGCTCCATGTCATCTCCGGTACTCCGCGCGGCCTCGAGGTCGGGTCAGCGGGAGTGCTCGTACTCACCGAGGAGTCTGCTCATGTGCTTGATCCGAGTTCCGGTGCCGTACGGTGGCGTGGCCCTGGAGCCGACTCGGTGATCATGGCAGACCGCATCGCCGTCCTGGTATCGGAAAACGAACTGACGTTGCTTGATGTCGAGCGGGCGCGCGTGCTCGATCGCAGCGCAACACCTGAGGTCGCGCTTGGCGCCAGTCGTCGAGCTGTGCTCGACGGCGAGTCGCTCGTCATCATCGACACAGACGGCTCTGTCGTGCGCGTCGGATTGTCGGGCAGGTCGTGACGCTACTGCGCCGCCTCGTGGACGGCGTGACACGGTTCTGGGCGGCCCTCGTGGTCGAGCCGGTGCGCGCGGGTCGCTTGCGCAACACCGGTTGGCCAGCGGGTCTGACGCCCGTCGTCGCCGTCGGGGTCGTTGCGTTCATCGTCGCCGTCGCTCTCATCGTGGCTGCACCCGTCGTTCGAGAGTTGACTCCTCTCTCGGCGAGCGTCGGGGCGATCATCTTGACGCTGCCGCGACTGACGTTGCCGCTCATCTTCTGGCTCATCGTGATGGCTCTTGCGCTCATGCAAACTGCCGCGCTGCACGTCCGCACGCTCGTGCAAGTCACGCTCACCGTGACCTCGTCGCTCGCCCTCCTCTTCTTGGGATCGCTCGACCTTGGGCCGGGGGAGGGCGGAGTTCTCACGGTGACGCCGGGCAAGGTAGGAGCAGTCGTCGCCGTCATGGTGATCGTCATTCTCGTGCTGTGGCGCCGTCGCACCACATTCGCATGGTGGGAGTTCCCGGTCGTTCTTGCCGTGATGGGCGTCTCTGCGGTCATCTCGCTCGGTCGCACGGCATCCACGAGTGCACCCTTCGGCATTGACTTCGGCCCTACCTCGGCGTCGCTCGTCATGTCATCGATCGGGCAGCTTGCTGTGCCTGCCGCGCTCGCTGCGGGTGTCGCTGTCGCCGAGTTCGCCATTCGGGCTTCGACGGCGACCGTTGCTGCGTTGCAGCGGCCCCGGCGCGGTCGACGGGCATCGCTCGTCGTCCTGCTCATCGCGTTCGTCATGGTCGCCGTCTGGCGAATAGTCGAGTTCGCGCTTGCGGTCGCCGACGGAGGCGAAGCGTTGCCTCCAGCTTCGACGGTACTGTTCTCCCTCGCCGTGCTCGCCACGATCGCCATGCTCTGGTGGGGAGTCGTCAGGGTACGCGGCGTGCCAGAACATTCGGTCAGCGCGTTACAAGACGAGTTTCCGGCGCTCACGATGCCCGTCGCCATTGGTCTGTCGATCTTGCTTGCACCGGTCATCCTCCTTCTGCTCTCCGTGCAAGTGCTCGAGAGCTGGGGGGTGCCTGCCGACGGTCTGGCAGTGGTGTTCGGCATCGTCGAGGTGGCGCGCAGTACGACAGCCGTCACTGTCGTGAGAGCGCTCGTGGGTGCGACCCTCGTTATCGCTGCGTACGTCACGGCCCGTCGCGGCGTGCGAACCTTGCCTGAACTCCTCTCGGCCGTCGGAGTGATCACTCTGGCGAGCACTGTCCCAGTGCTGGCCGGTCTCTCGATCGAGTGGTCGTCACAGGCTCTCGCCATGATCGTCGCGTTCGGCACGCTCGTCTTGACGGTTGTCCTCGCTGCGCGGCGCCGACTCAGTGCTCGCGGGCTCGCGTTGCTCACTGTGGCACTGCTTCTGTCAGCCGCAATCGCCTGGCGAGAGGTCATCGCCGACCCTCTGAGTCTCGTCATCGGGTCTACGGGAATCGCGCTTGTTCTTTTCGGGTTCGTGTGGAGCTTTGCCACTGACGCTGCGGTCACGCACGATGACTCACGGCAGTACCCGAGAGCGACTCGCGTGATGCTGTTTATCGCCAACTCGGTCTTCGGCGTGACCGTGCTCGCCTTCGGAGCCCTCGCACGTGACCTCGGTGCCGCGATCGACCTCGATGCCTTCGCGCAGTTCGGTGATCAGCTTCTCGGAACCGCGCTCGTGCTGGCCTGTGTGCTCGCTGTCTGGTCGGCGGCATCCTCAAGCTCTCCGACAGGTCTCCGCTCTACGGTGGTGTCATGACCGACGACGAGATTCTGCAGGCTGCGCTGCGCACCCACACCGATTACGGAGCGGAGGGTCTTGACGAGAACGGAATCGTGCGTGATCCGTTCGAGCAGCTCGCGCTCTGGCTCGCTGAGGCCGCCGAGCGTGGTGTCTATGAGCCCAATGCGATGGCACTGGCAACCATCGACCCCGATGGTGCTCCCTCGATTCGCACCGTCTTGTTGCGTCGGCTTGACGAGCACGGTCTCGCCTTCTACACCGACTACAACTCGCGCAAGGGTCGAGCGTTGCTCGCGCATCCCGATGTCGCAGCGGTCTTTCCCTGGTATGTGCTCCACCGCCAAGTCACGATTGCCGGGCGAGTGGAACGCACCGGAGACGCCGACTCTGACGACTATTTCTCGGCCAGGCCTCGGGGGGCACAGGTCGCGGCGTGGGCGAGCGAGCAGTCGCACCCGATCGCCGATCGCGCGGCACTCGAACAACGCGTGAAGGATGCTGAGCATCGCTTCGAGGGCACGTCCGAACTCCCTCGCCCCGAACGTTGGGGTGGCTTCCGCATCGTTCCTCATCGCCTCGAGTTCTGGCAGGGTCGCACGTCGCGGCTGCACGACCGGCTCGTCTTCGAGCGCGAGCCAGGCCTGCCGGGCGCTCCGTGGCAGCTGTCGCGGCTTCAACCGTGAGCGTGCTGCGTCGTTCAGAGGCGACGCGGGAATAGCTCCGGGCATCCCGTCGTTGTCGCTGTCGTCGAATTTGATACGAACGCATAGAAAGCAGGCCCGTCATGACCGCCCCCGCTCTCGAGAACGTCGAGCTCGGCCTCGACACCTTCGGTGACGTCACCCGCGATGCGGCAGGTGACCTCGTTCCGTACCACCAGGTGATCCGCGACGTCGTCGACCAAGGCGTGCTCGCCGACCAGACCGGGGTCGACTTCTTTGGCATCGGTGAGCACCATCGTGACGACTTCGCGGTCTCAGCACCCGACGTGGTTCTCACTGCCATCGCCGCCCGAACCGAGCGCATCAAGCTTGGTAGCGCAGTCACGGTACTCAGCTCAGATGACCCGATTCGCGTCTTCCAGCGGTTTGCGACCCTCGACGCGGTGTCGCATGGTCGCGCCGAAGTCATCATGGGTCGCGGCTCGTTCACCGAGTCCTTTCCGCTCTTCGGCTTCGAGCTGAAGGATTACCAGCGGCTCTTCGAGGAGAAACTCGAGCTCTTTGCCGAAGTGCAGAAAGAGCAGCCGGTGACGTGGCAGGGCACCGTGCGTAGTCCTCTCGTCAATCAGCAGGTCTACCCGACCACCGAAGCGGGGTCTTTGCGCACGTGGGTAGGAGTCGGTGGTAGCCCCGAGTCGGTCGTGCGCGCCGCGCACTACGGCTTCCCCCTCATGCTCGCCATCATTGGCGGCCCTCCCGAGCGATTCGCTCCTTTCGTCGACCTCTACCACCGCGCGCTGACCCAACTGGGCAAGCCGTGGCAGCCTGTCGGCGTTCATTCCCCCGGGTTTATCGCAGACACCGACGAGCAGGCGCGCGAAGAACTCTGGCCGCCCTACGAGGTCATGTTCGGTCGCATTGGTCGCGAGCGCGGATGGGGGCCGACCACCCACGAACACTTCATTCAGGAGGTTGAGCACGGCTCGCTCTACGTGGGGTCTCCCGAGACGGTTGCGCAGAAGATCGCGGAGACCGTGCGCACGCTGGGCGTGCAACGCTTCGACCTGAAGTACAGCACTGGCCCGCTACAGCACGAGAAGCTCATGCGCGCTGTCGAGCTCTACGGCACGCAGGTCATTCCGCGCGTACGAGAGTTGCTCGCGGGTGCGTGACGGTCGCTAAGGCGTGACCGTCGGCAGTCCTGTCGCTGACGCCGCGCTCTGCAGGCTCCCAGCGTCGACGAGGTCGGTGAAGCCGAGCGCACGCATACGTTCGATAGCCGCGGCGGAGCGATTGCCGCTGCGGCAGTAGACGACGTACTCGCTCTCGGGGTCGAGTTGTTGCACGATCGTGTCGAACTCTGCTGACTGCACGTCGATGTTCACGGCCCCCTCGAGGTGCCCTTCCGCGAACTCTTGCGGGGTACGAACGTCGATGATGACGGTGGTCTCCCCGAGCTCAAGAGGTTCCGCCGTGCTGCAGGCAGCCAGCAGGCCGACGAGGCCGAGGGTCAGTGTGAGGCTCGCGATGAGGCGACGCATGGATGCTCCTTCCGGGGGCGGCCTTCAGCGTAGCAGATACCCCTAGGGGTATAGGAGTGAGGCGCTCGCTTCATGCCGGGCGCCGTGCTTGACTGACGTCGTGACCCCGCCAGCGCGAGAGAAGCCCGTCCTCGACCGACGGGTCATCGCGGTCGCCGTGCTCGCCGCCCTCGTCGCCTTCCTCGATGGCTCGATCGTCAACGTGGCCTTGCCCGCCATTACCGACGAACTCGGGGGAGGGTTGCCGCTGCAGCAGTGGGTGGTCAACGCATACTTGCTCACGCTCGGCTCGGTCATCCTGCTCGCCGGTTCGCTCTCTGATCGCTACGGTCGCACTCACGTGTTGCGATGGGGGCTCATCGCTTTCGGCGCCACGTCGGTAGCGTGTGGTCTCGCGCCGACGGCCGAGTTGCTCATCGCGGCTCGCGCAGCGCAGGGTCTTGCCGCGGCACTGCTCGTGCCCAGTTCACTCGCGCTCATCATGAGCACTCACTCTGGCGCTGCGCAAGCGCGCGCCATTGGGTTATGGACGTCGCTTACCTCTGCCTCGTTCATCGTCGGCCCCCTGCTTGGCGGAGTGCTCACCGACCTGGCGAGTTGGCGGTGGGTCTTCGGCATCAACGTCCTTCCTATCGCGCTGACGATCGTGCTCATGATGCCGCTGCGAGAGTCGCCGCCCGAGAGATCGGGACGCATCGACGTAGTCGGTGCGGTGCTCGGCGCACTCGGACTTGGCGGCCTCGTCTTCGCGCTCATCGAGCAGGCCAACCTCGGGTGGAACAACCCCTGGGTTCTCGGCGCGCTAGCCGGTGGCATCGTGCTCATCGTGGCGTTTCTCGGGCATCAGTCGCGCACCGCGCACCCCATGCTTCCCCTGGCGATGTTCTCGGTGCGCAACGTGGCCTGGGGCAATCTTGCGACGGCAGCGATCTACGCAGCTCTCGGCATCGCGAGTTTCGCGCTCGTTGTCTACCTTCAGCAGGTCTCAGGCCTTTCGGCGACTCTCGCTGGCGTCGCCATGCTTCCCGTCACGCTCATGCTCATTGCGCTCTCGTCGACGGCGGGCTCGCTCGCGGGCAAGTACGGCTCGAGGTGGTTCATGACCGTCGGCCCCCTCGTCGTCGCCACCGGGTTCCTATTACTCACGTCGATCGAGCCCGACGTCGACTTGCTCTGGCAGGTTCTGCCGGGCGTGCTGCTGTTCGGTCTCGGCATGGCGATCACGGTCGCGCCGCTCACTTCTGCTGTGCTCGGCGCCGTCGAGCCCGCCCGTTCTGGAATCGCGTCTGCCGTCAACAACGCCGTCTCGCGCGTCGCCGGCCTCATCGGAGTCGCTCTCTTGGGCACGATCGCCGGCACACGCGTCGACGATGTGTGGTTGGAGAGATCACTCGTGCTGTGCGCCGTTCTCATGGTCGTGGGTGCGCTCGTGTCGGCGATCGGCATTCGCGACCGGCAACTTTCGACCTAGCATCGAGTCATGCGACGACGACGTCACGCCAGCGGAGCCTTCATCGTCGCGCTGTCGATGCTTCTCGTGGGTTGTGCGATCGAGCAACAACCGATCGATCCACTCCTCACGCGCGCACTCAGTGGGCCCCCGACTCTTGAGGTTCGCGAGGTCTTCCTCGACCAGCGCATCGCGTCGATGACTGTCGAGCAAAAGGTGGCGGCGCTCGTCATGGTGCATGTGCCCGGCACGAGCGCGAAGCCCATCCGGCAGTTCACCGAGCGCTGGGGCTTCGGCGGCGTGATCATTATGGGAGACAACGTCGGCGGCAGTGTGGCGCGCGTGGCAGAGCTCACCAGCGCGATCAGCACGGATGCCGCCTTGCCGCTCCTCACGGCGATCGACCAGGAAGGCGGAATCGTTCGTCGGCTACCTGGCGACGATGCGCCAGCGGCGCGTGCGCTCTGGGATGCGCCCCCCAGCGCCACGGAGTCGGCGTTTCGCGAGCGCTCGGAGCTGGTCGCAGACGCCGGCGTGCTCATCAACTTTGGCATCGTCGCCGACGTCACCCCCGACGCGAGCTCCTTCATCGTCAGCAGAACCCTCGGCGCCGAGCCTGACGCGGCCGCAGATCGGGTCGTGGCCGCGGTGCGTGGCGAGCAGGGTACGGTGCTGTCGACTCTCAAGCACTTTCCGGGGCACGGTGCCAGCCCGGATGACTCACATGTGAGCATCCCGCGGTCATCTCTGACGTTGAGTGAATGGCGTGACTCTCACGCCCTGCCGTTCATCGCTGGCATCGAGGCTGGCGCCCCGCTCGTGATGCTGGGTCATCTCCGGTTCGACGAGGTGAGCGAGCTGCCAGCGTCGCTGTCTGCGGAGTGGGTGCGTATCTTGCGCGACGAACTCGAATTCAACGGCATCATCGTGACCGACGACCTGCTTATGCTGCAGCGGTCAGGCGAGTCTCAGTTCGACGATCCGGTACGCAACGCACGGCGCGCACTGGCCGCTGGCAACGACCTGCTGCTCTTCGTGCTGCCCGGCGACCCCAGCTCGGTCGGAGTCGACCCGGAGCAGCTCATCGCGTCACTCGCCACCGCTGTTCGAGAAGGCGACATCGACGCCGAGGCGCTGGACGAGTCGCTCGAGCGAGTGTTGCGAGTGCGCAGCGAAGCCTCCGAGGTCCTCGCCCCCTTCGTCGACTGCGGCCTCAAGTGCTGGGGAGAGTCGCCGCGTTCTGAGCCGCGTTCTGACCTCACAGGGTAGGTAGCTGCACGTCAACGATCTTCGTCGGCTCTTCGCGGTCGCCCACGCCTCGCGAGGGCGGTTCTCCGACACTTCCGGGCGCGATGATCGCCACCAGCAGAATCATGATGACGAGCGCCCCGAGTCCGCTCGCACCGACGATCGTCGCCGACGCCGGAGTCAGTCGACCGACCTTCTTCAGCCATGAGAGTGCAGCGCCCACGAGTAGCACCGTCGCTGCGGCAATCGCAAAGGCGAGCATCGTGTGTTCCCGTCGGGTATCGGGATGCCCGCGCGCGGGTACGAGCGGGCGAACTGCGCGGCACCCGGGGGAGGCGCCGTGCGACCACGATACCGGCGATCGTTCGTTCATCCGAAGGCTGACACCCCCAAGTTCGAGCGAAGCTCAGCCGCTCGTGCCGCGCGTCGGCAAATCAGTCAGGTCGGCTGAGGCAGAATGGCGGTGTGTCTGCATCGGGGGAGCGCGTCGCGCATCATGACGTGCTGGAGGCCGTCGCGGCCTCACTCGACGCAACTCTCGTCGAGGCGAGGCCGCTACAGGTAGAGCCGACGGGAAACGGCTTCACTCACGGCTATCGGGTGTCGATGATCGAAAGCTCCGGAAACGCTGCCGATCACACTGTCTTCGTGGAGACCTCCCCGCCCGAGGCAACTCGACCGGGAGTACTCACCCTGCGCAACCCTCGCACCGCTGAGCGCGTCGACGTTTGGGTATACCCGGCCGACCCGGCTTTGCCCGCGCTGCGCACTGCCGTGTACGCCGAAGCCGCGGCCGTCGTGTTGGCTCGCCTCGGTCTACCGGTCGACGGATTGCGAGTGAGCCTCGCGGCGTACCGTCCGGGCAAGCGCGCCGTCGTCCGTGTCGACGCGTCGAATACCGCCTACTACCTGAAGGTCGTGCGACCGCCAGCCGCAGAGCCCCTTCAGGCCAGACACGCACTCTGGCGCGAGGCCGGGGTGCCGGTGCCCGCTGTGCTGGGGTGGAGCGAAGAGGGACTCGTCGCGCTGGAAGCGCTCGCGGGTTCTGAGCTCATCGCCGTGCTCGAGAGCATCGGTGACCCCGAGCAACTGCTCGACGAACTCGAGAGGGTCGCAGCGCGCATCGCCACGGTGCCATCCACGAGTCCGGCGAGAGCATCGCTGGTGCGACGCATCGACTGGTACGAAGAGCGGCTCACTGAGCAATTGCCTGAACTCGACGGGCCTATCGAGCGCACGGCGCGGGCGATCGCTCGCCGATTCGCCGCTGGCGGGTCGCCACCGCCGTCCAGAACGGTGCACGGCGACCTGCACCTCGCGCAACTTCTTGTCGATCCTGCCGAACCGACACGAGTCTCTGGCGTGCTCGACATCGACACGTCAGGCTGGGGCGACCCTGCGGATGACGCGGCAGCGCTCTACGCGCACCTCATCGCGACAGTCGTGCACGACGGCGGCAGTCAGGCAACGGTGCGCGCACGGCGTTCATCGGTGCTCGCTGACGGCTGGCGTCGGCGGTGGTTTCGTCACCCCGAGGCGGGATTCGTCGATCGTGCGCACGCGGTTGCCGCGACTCAACTCCTCGGGCACGCGCTCTCGCGGTCGGCTGCCGGTTCCGAGGGCGCGGCAGAACTCATCGAGCGCGCCGCGAGAGTGGTCGCAGCCGGAGCGCAGCCCTTGACCACGTCGCGGTGGTGATCGCAGCAGATGAGAGTGTTCTCATCTGCGCAGCACGCTTTTCTCATCGTTGTCCGCAACCATCGACAGTGCGGCGTCGAACGTGAGACGTGACGTCTGGGCACCATCTCGCCGAGAGGAGGTCGTTGCTGTGGCTGCAACCCGTCGATGGATTGCGACGAGCGCTGCCTCCGTGCTCGGCATCGGAGTACTGGCGACCGGGGCGGTGGGCGTTGCCCAGGCGATGCCTCTCGTCGACACCACGAGCTCTGCTGGTGTTGATCCCATCTCGACCGTTACTGCACCGGGTAAAGCGACGGGGCTGACGTCGGAGGACGCCGTGCGTGAGCCACTGCCCACCTCGAGCCCGCAGGCAGTTACTCCTGCGACACCCGCTTCCGCGTCGACGAGCGGCAGCGATACACAGGACTCTCCCGATCCGGTGTCGAATCCCGCTCCCGTGAGCGTCTCGCCAGCGTCGCCCGTCACGCCGCCGTCGCCCGCCTCGGTTGCGAGTGCCGAGTCGGCGGCGAGCACAGACTGAGTTCGATGGGCGACGCGACTCAGACGAGTCGGTAGCCCATCCCCCGAACCGTCTCGATGCGATCAACACCGATCTTTGCGCGCAAGTAGCGCACATACACATCGACGACGTTCGAGCCCGGGTCGAAGTCGAAGCCCCAGACTCGACTCAGCAGTTGCTCGCGAGACAGCACTTGCTCGGGATGACGCAAGAACTGCTCGGCGAGCGCGAACTCGCGGGCTGAGAGGTCGATCGCGCGTCCCCCCACTGTCACTCGCCGCGTCTTGAGGTCAAGACTGATGCCGGCGTGGTCGAGTGTCGACTCGGCGACGGTGAGTTGGCCCGACTCGCGCAAACGCAGTCGCACGCGCGCGAGCAGCTCATCGAACTTGAAGGGCTTCGGCAAGTAGTCGTTTGCTCCACCGTCGAGCCCCGCCACTGTGTCGTCGACACTCGTCCGGGCGGTCAGCATAATGATCGGCATTGTTTCGCCCTGAGCGCGCAAGCGGGAGAGCACCTCGAAACCGTCGATTCCAGGCAGCCCGACGTCGAGCAGTATGAGGTCGAATGATCCCGTGCTCACGTAGTCGAGCGCAGAGCGGCCGTCGGCGACCACCGTGGCCGTGTAGCCCGCGGCAGTAAGGCCCTTCTCGACGAAGGCGGAGATGCGCTGCTCGTCTTCGACGATGAGAATGCTCGGCATGCGACGCTCCTTCAGCGCTCGGTAGAGGCCGCGGCAGCCGCCTCGTGGTCGGCCTCGGGTGCGAGGAACCCGTGGGCAGGTGGGGGAGGCGCGTCGTTCGCGACAGTGGGAACGACGATGCCGAAGCGAGATCCTTCACGAGTGCTCGTGAGACTGACGTAGCCACCGTGTGCTCGAGCGATCGCGGCGACAATGGGAAGCCCGAGTCCTGAACCGGCGATGCCTCGTCCGGTGTCGGCGCGACCGAATCGTTCAGAAATGCGCTTCTGCGAGTCGACAGGGATGCCCGGTCCGCTGTCAGCGACCCAGAACTCGACGCTGCCGGCGTAGGCGGTGCTACCCAGTCTGATGGGCGTGCCCTCCGTCGCGTACTTCGCCGCGTTGTCGGCGAGTTGTACCCAGGCTTGAGTGATGCGGCTCGACGATACGGGCGCGACGACGTCGGCGACCGAGTCGAGAACCCACTCTCGCCCTGCAATGCCCTGTACCTTCGTGAAGACTTGCCGCGTGAGATCGGCGACATCGACAGGTTCCGTGAGCACCTCGTGTCGCTCTACCCGAGCGAGAGCGTCGATGTCGTCGACTAGCTCGGTCATACGGTCGAGCTCGTCGATTGCGAGATTGCGCGTCGCTGCCACATCATCAGCCTTCGAGGGGTCGAGCAACTCGAGGTGCCCCCGCACGATCGTGATCGGCGTCTTCAGCTCGTGGCGCACGTCATCGAGCAATTGCCGTTGAGAGGTGAGCGCTTCATCGATGCGATCGAGCATCGCGTTAACGGTCTCGGTGAGTGCTGAGACGTCATCACGGCCATTGACGGGAATGCGCTCGGAGACGTCTTCGGCCGTGATGCGAGACGCCGTCTCGGAGAGTCGGCGAATCGGCGCGAGCAAGCGACCTGCGACGAACCAGCCAACGCCGCCGATGGCGACGAGTGAGAGCAGTGCGAGCCCCGCGTACGTGAGAAAGGCACCGCCGACCTCGTCGACCGCGCGCTGAGCATCCACAGCGGTGACGTAGACGCCGAGCGCCTCGTCACCCTCGACCGTGACGGGCACTGCCACATAGCGCAGCGTGCCGACCGTGGTCACGGCGGTGCCGAGCGTCACCTCTCCTCGCTCACCTTCGCTCGCGACGCGGGCGATGAACTCAGGATCGTCTTCAAGGTGGAATGCGATGTCGGTACCGGGGATGAACCTCGCGGCGCCGTCGATGAGGGCGACGCTGCTCTCGTAGCGCCCGGGAACGAGCCGCTGCATCACCGCGCTCAGCGCGGCCTCGACAGTGGTGAAGGGCGTCGAGTCGAGTGCGGGAACCTCGGCCGACGTGCCTGCGGTTGCCGTGGACTCACCCGTCACAATGCCACGAGCCGCTTCGACGGAGGCCAGCAACTCGGTGTCGAGCCCACTGACGACGCGATCTCGCTGCACGAGGTAGGCAGTGAAGCCTGAAGCCGACATGCCGAGTGCGGTCACGATGAGGATCACCGCGAGGATGCGCGAGCGCACAGACCAGCGAGGAACCGGGATGCGCGCCATCAGGCCATTATCGGTGCCGAGCCCTGCTCACACCGCGCAGATGAGAACACTCTCACCGGCGTGTGATCGCCTTCCACTCGCGCTCGAGCTGGCGTAAGTCGCGCACGTCGTCTGCGACGAGCGTCACGAATCCTTCGTGTTCGGCGACACTGCCCACGGCCAGCACGAAGCGACCCGCTAGTGCAGCGCGGAGCGATGCGGGGGCGTCGCGCCGCAGCACGATCGGCACGACAGCCGAGCCGTCGTCGAGCAAGGCATCGCCAGGAAGGAGAGGGTCAGCGGCGATTCGCGCCCCACCGATGGTTGCTGATCGTCCTGCGGCGGCGAACGCGAGGTCGGCGAGCGAGACCGCCTCGGCCGCATCGAGCACAGCGCGGAATGGCGCGATCTCCTCTGCCGCTCGCGCCGCAGGCAGTGTCGGAGGTCGCTGCGGAAGGGGGATGCCGCGCTCGAGGTCGAAGAGCACGGGATGCTCGGGCCCGGCACGACGCGACAGTCTTGCTGGCAACTCGCACCTCCTCGGCGCGGCGAGACCGACGCCGCCCGAGGCGAGTCTATCGAACGTGTGTTCGAAAGCGCATCGGCTGGTGGTGCTCAGCGCTCGAGGATGCCGACCTCGGCGAGCCGTTCGGCGAGCCCTGCTCCGTCTGGCGCCCACACCCAGGGTCCGCCCACGTGCTCGGGCTCGTCTTCGGCGTGGCTTCGGCCACCCGCGAACACCGCTTCGGGGATCGAGAGCTGGCGAATGGCAATCGCAGCGACGTTGTCGGGGTGGGCGAGGGCGAATTCGCGGTAGAGCTCTTCGTCGTGCTGGCCATCGTCGCCGATGAGCACCCACTTGATCTGGGGAAACTCTCGAGCAAGCCGAGCGAGGCTCTCACGCTTATGTTCGCGCCCGCTGCGGAAGAGCCGATCGTGCGTCGGGCCCCAATCGGTGAGCAGCAGGGGCCCCGCCGGGTAGAGATGCCTGCCGAGAAATCGCGCGAGTGTGGGGGCGACATTCCAGGCACCTGTCGACACGTACACGATCGGCGCGCCAGCGTGCTCGCGCGCTAGACGCTCGAGCAGCACCGCCATGCCAGGTACGGGGCGGCGGGCGTGTTCATCGAGTACGAAGGTGTTCCAGGCGGCGAGGAAAGGTCGGGGGAGTGCCGTGACCATGACGGTGTCGTCGATGTCGCTGACGATGCCCAAGCGTGCGTCGGGGTCAGCGACGAAGACTCGCGCGTGCACGGGATCAGACCCTTCTACGGCCAGCGAGATCTCGCGGATGCCCGGCTCGAGCCCGATCATGACATCGACGTCGACGACGCCCCCGCGGTCGGCCTGCACGACGAACTCCTGGCCTTCAGCGCGCACAGTGACGATGCTGTCGGCCACGGGAATGCTCACGAAGCTTCGCCAGCCCCGGATGCGCCCGGGATCAGTGCGCTGTGTGGCAACGTCGTCGTCCTCGGGGCGGGCGAGCACCACGCGACCGAGCACACGAATCCAGCCTGGCCCGCCGTATCCGCTGTACGGGATCACCACGGGGACGAGGCCGCGCCGTCGAGCGAGTCGCTGCCGAAAACGGTGAAAGCGATCTTCGAGGGCGGCCACGCGTCTGGCCCACGGAGCCCGCTTCGGCGCGGTCGTCGGCTCGGGTGTCTCGAACTCGGCGGCCATTGCCCCAGTCTTGCAGAGGTGCGCAGTCGAGGCGGATGAGAAGGTGCGGGTGCACCGAACGGTATACCCCATGTGGTATTTTCTTCCTGATATTTGGCGTAAGTTAACGGCTGGCCAACACGCCGTCACCTCGGCTCGGGGAGTACAGTGTGGCTCGTCGAAAGGACCAACCGTGCTGACCATCGAATCAGGCGCTCCGCCACTTGCCGCCGCAGCCCCCATCCGCAACGAGCCGGTGCAGGCTCGCAGCACGGCGCGGCTCGCGGCCCTCCTTGACTCCGCGGCGGCCGTCATCGCCGAGATCGGCTACGAGCGACTCACGACGGCGATGGTTGCCGAACGAGCCGGAGCCTCCATCGGTACTGTTTACCGCTACTTCCCCGATCGCATCGCGGTACTTCAGAGCCTCGCGGCGCGACACACCGAGCGCTTGCTCACGCGACTCGCTGACGAGCTCGCGGCGGGTCGACACGCCTCCGCTCTCGATGCCGTACTGGGCTGCGTCGACGTCATCACCGACCTCTTCCGCACCGAGCCTGGCTACAGCTCGTTGCGAGCGGGAGACGTTATCGACTTGCAGCCCCCCGTCGCAGACACGACTGCCAACGCACAGGTCGCCGAGGCTGTCGCCGATGCGCTCGTCGCCCACTACGGCGTGGCAGAATCCGGCGATGTGCGGATGGCGATCGGAACGGCGGTAGAGGTTGCCGACGCTCTTGTCGCGCGTGCGTTCGCGCGTGACGCTCAGGGTGATGCTGCACTGCTCGATGAGGCTCGGCGCGCCGTGCGCGCGGTGCTCGAAGGGCGGCTCTAAACCACTCGATTGCGAGCGGGGCATCCAGAGTCATCACGAACCGATGACGTCCGACTGGAGAAACGCTCCGAATCGCACCGAACCGGTGTGGCCTCTGGTCCGAATGCTGTTTGACTGAACGTGCGCTGAGCGTCTGCTCAGCGTCTACGCTCCCGCTGGTCGCTCGCCGCGTCGCCGACGCCGAGAGCAGGGCGCGTCGACCGGTCAGGAGGACAGCACCGTGATCGAGTTCCGTAACATCAGCAAGCGTTTCGACGACGGCACTCTTGCGGTCGACGACTTCAGCCTGGTCATCCCGTCGCACCAGACAACTGTGCTGGTCGGCTCGAGCGGCTCGGGCAAGACCACGCTGCTGCGCATGATCAACCGCATGGTCGAGGCGACAAGCGGTGAACTCGAGATCGATGGCGAGAACGTGTCGGCGATTGAGCCGGTGAACCTGCGCCGCCGAATCGGCTATGTCATGCAGAACTCCGGTTTGCTGCCCCACCGTCGCGTCATCGACAACATCGCGACCGTGCCACGGCTCGCCGGCATGCCAAAACGCCAGGCGCATGCTCGCGCACTCGAGCTCATGGATACCGTCGGGCTCGATCGTTCCATGGCCGAACGGTATCCCGCTCAACTCTCCGGTGGCCAACAGCAACGGGTCGGAGTGGCTCGAGGGCTCGCCGTCGACCCCAACATCTTGCTCATGGACGAGCCATTCGGCGCTGTCGACCCGATCGTTCGAGCTGACCTGCAGCAGGAGCTCCTCCGCCTGCAACGCGAGCTCGGCAAGACCGTCGTCTTTGTGACCCACGACATTGACGAGGCGTTCTTGCTCGGCGACCAGGTCGTCATTCTCGAGAAGCGCGGACGCATCGCGCAACAGGGAACGCCGGAGGAGATCCTCGCCAACCCCGCCAGCGAATTCGTGGCGAGCTTCGTGGGTGCCGACCGCGGCAAGCGTGCGTTGACCATTCGCGTCGTCGATGGCGCCCGGGTGCTCATTGACTCCGCTGGCAACGTCGCCGGCCGGCTCGTCGAGTCGGAGCCCGCATGACCTGGGTCGTCAACAATCTCGAGCTCATCCTGCAACTTACGCTGCAGCACATCCGGTTGAGCCTGTTGCCCATCATTCTCGGCTTCGTCATCGCGTTGCCGCTGGGCTGGGTCGCCTACCGCTATCGGCTCACGCGGGGGCTCGTACTGACGCTCGTCGGGCTGCTCTACACGATTCCCTCGCTCGCGCTCTTCGTGGTGCTACCCCCGCTGCTCGGCATCGGCTTTCTCAGTGAGGCCAACGTGCTCATCGCGCTCACCATCTATGCCGTGGCGATCATGGCGCGATCAGTTGCGGATGCTCTCGCGAGCGTTGATCCAGACATTCGTCAAGCGGCCACCGCCATGGGCTACTCGTCATGGGGCCGCTTCTGGACAGTCGATGTGCCTCTCGCCGGGCCGGTCTTGCTCGCAGGATTGCGAGTCGTGGCAGTGAGCACCGTGAGCCTGCTGACGGTCGGCATCGTCGTGGGCGTGCAGAGCCTCGGCTATCTCTTCACGAACGGCTATCAGCGCGGCATTCTCGCCTCGGTGCTCACGGGGGTCGTCATGACGGTTCTCGTTGCCCTGCTCTTCGATCGCGTTCTCGCGATGATCGGGGGACGACTCATGCCGTGGACGCGCGCGAGTGCTCAGAACACTGCGGCCCCGACGTCGGAGGCCGCGGCATGAATCTCTTCGCAGAAGCCATCGCGTGGTTGCTTGATCCCCTCAATTGGCAGGGCTCGGGTTCGATTGCAGAACGCGTCGGAGAGCACCTCGCCTACACAGCCATTGCTGTGCTCGTCGCGATCATCATCGCCGTGCCGCTCGGCTGGTGGATCGGGCACACCGGGCAAGGCAAAGAGATTGTCGTCGGCATCACGGGTGCCGCTCGTGCACTGCCGTCTTTCGGTCTCATCTTCCTCTTTGTCATGCTCGTCGGTGTGGGCGCACGAGTGCCTGCGGCCGTCGTGGTGCTCATGCTGCTCGCGATTCCACCTCTGCTTGCCGGGGCCTACGCGGGCTTCGAGGTAATTGACCGGCGCACGATCGATGCAGCGCGGGCCATGGGCATGACTGAGTGGCAGATTCTGTGGAAGGTTGAGGTGCCGCTCGGGCTTCCCCTGCTCTTTGGTGGGCTGCGGAGCGCCGTGTTGCAGGTCGTCGCGACCGCGGTGCTCATCGCCTACATCGGCCTCGGCGGCCTCGGCTACGACATCGTGCAGGGGATCGCTCTGCGTCGCTACGACCAGATGCTGGGTAGCGCTCTGCTCATCATCGCGCTCGCGCTACTGCTCGACGCCATCTTCGCGCTCTTGGAGCGCTACTCGGTCCCGCGCGGTGTGCGCGCGGGTCGAGACACCGATGTTCGCACGACGCCAACCGGGCGGCGCGCGACGGCGGACAATCCCGCCACCACCTAGAGGAGAAGAACGCATGTTCGCAGCAAGGAACAAGGGCCGGCTCGCCATGACGGCGGCCGCGGTCGGGGCGGCATTGGCCCTGGCAGGGTGCGCGTCGGGCGACCCGCTCGCCCCCGAGACGGATCCGGACGCGCCGAGCGAGGCGATCGTCATCGGCTCGCAGGCCTACTACTCGAACGAGATCATCGCCGAGCTCTACGCTCAGGCGCTCGAGGAGGCTGGCTTCACAGTCGACCGCAACTATCAGATCGGGCAGCGTGACGCCTACATTCCCGCACTCGAGGCCGGAGAGGTCGACCTCTTCCCGGAATACACGGGCAACCTCTTGCAGTTCTGGAACCCCGACACCACGGCGACCCAGTCAGACGAGGTCTACGCCGAACTCGTGACCGTGGTTCCCGAGGGCCTGCAAGCCCTCGACCAGTCGCCCGCGACCGACCAAGACAGCTACAACGTGACGGCGGAGTTCGCCGAGGCGAACGGCCTCGAGTCGATCGCCGACCTCGCGGGCGTCGACGGACTCGTGCTGGGCGGCGCCCCTGAGCTCGAAGAGCGGCCGTATGGCCCCAGCGGACTCGCAGAGGTCTACGGTGTGACAGTCGACTTCGAAGCCACGGGAGACACGACGGTCGAATCGCTGCTGGAAGGCATCGTCAACATCGCCAACGTCTACAGCGCGGATCCGCGCATCGGTCAGAACGGCCTCGTCACGCTCGCCGACCCCGAGGGCCTCTTCCTCGCGTCGAACGTCGTGCCGATCGCCTCTGCTGATCTGCCCGCTGAAGCCGTCGACATCGTCAACGCGGTGAGCGCGGCTCTCACGCCTGAGGGGCTCGTGGCGCTCAACGTGCAGAGCACGGTCGATGAGCTCGGCTACGCCGAAATCGCGACGCAGTGGCTGACGGAGAACGGCTTCATCAGCTGAGCTCGGGCGCAGCATCCACACCGTTCAGGCGGGCGTCGCACACTGCGGCGCCCGCCTGCGGCGCGAGAGGGGTGTTTAGTCGTCGCGGGTCGTGGCGTCACCGTCGCCGCGTCGATCGGCAAAGCGCGAGACGTAGCGATCGAGCAGCCTCTTGACGGCGTAGACCAGCAACCAGAAGCCGATGATGACCGCGACGAAGACGGACGCTGCGCCGTCGAGTGTCTCCGAGATCGAGCGATACCCGCCCGCAGCCGCCGACCCTACCGACACATAGGCGAACGACCAGAGAATGCACGCGGGCGTGAGCCACAACATGAACGTGCGGTAGCGCAGCGTGCTCATGCCCACGACCAACGGCGTCAGCGAGTGCAAGACAGGTAAGAAGCGGGAGATGAAGACCGCGATTCCGCCCCGATGGTCGAGGAAGTTCTCGGCCCGCTGCCAGTTCTTTTCGCCGATACGACGGCCCAGTCGCGAGGCGCGCAGCCGGGGCCCAAAGTAGCGCCCGATCGCGAAACCCAGCGAGGCGCCCGCGAGCGCTCCAACGATGACAGTGATAGCGAGCGACCAGTAGCCCAGAGGCGTGTCTACTGCTGTGCTCGCGACAAGAACAACCGTGTCGCCCGCAACGATGAGCCCGAGCAAGATCGTGGTTTCGAGCATGATGAACACGCCTGCGAGCGCCGTGCGCAGCACCGGGTCGACCGACTGCACGAGGTCGAGAATCGCGTCGAGCCACTCGTTCACGCCGCGAGCCTAGCGAGGTGCGCCACAAGACCGCTGAGCACACGCGCCGCACCCTCTTGCCGAGGTTTTCAGGACCTTCGGCCCTGCACCGAACGGTGCTCGCATTTCTAGGCTCGAGACGGCGAGAACGCCACCCCTCACAATTCAAGGCAGGTGACACCACCCGTGGTCGAATGGCTCGATCCGCTCCTGTTGGCCCGTTGGCAGTTCGGTCTCACGACCCTCTACCACTTCCTCTTCGTTCCGCTCACCATCGGCATGGTCATCCTCGTGGCGATCTTCCAGACCGCGTGGGTGCGCACCGCGAAGCTGAAGTATCTGCACCTCACGAGGCTCTTCGGCAAGATCTTCCTCATCAACTTCGCGATGGGGGTAGTCACCGGCATCGTGCAGGAATTCCAGTTCGGCATGAACTGGAGCGACTACTCGCGCTTCGTCGGCGATGTATTCGGCGCCCCCCTCGCGATGGAGGGCCTGCTCGCCTTCTTCCTCGAGGCCAGCATGATCGGTCTCTGGATCTTCGGTTGGGACAAGCTCCCGGCGAAGGTGCACCTTGCGGTGATCTGGTTGCTCGCCCTCTCGACGACGCTCTCCGCTTACTTCATTCTCGCCGCCAACGCGTTCATGCAGAATCCGGTCGGGTTCGAGATCAATGAAGAGCTGGGTCGCGCCGAACTCACTGACATCGGCGCGGTACTCACGAATCCCGTGGCGCTCGCCCAGTTCCCGCACACGATCTTCGCCTCGATCATGTTCGCGGCAGTCGTGATCGTGGCCGTTGCCGCCTACCACCTCTCGAAGGGTCAGTACCTCGACGAGATGCGCACGGCGTTGCGGTTCGGCCTCATCGTGAACATCGTTGCGTTCATCGGTGTCGCACTCTCGGGCGACCAACTCGGTCTGGTCATGGTGCAGACCCAGCCGATGAAGATGGCAGCAGCCGAAGCTCTGTATCAGACGACGGCCGGCGCATCCTTCTCGATCTTCACCTGGGGCACGCCAGACGGGTCGAGCGAGCTGTTCTCGATTCGCATTCCCTACGTGCTGTCGTTCCTCTCCACCCACGACTTCATGGGCACGGTTGAGGGCATCAACGACCTGCAGGCCCAATATCAGGTTGAGTTCGGCCCCGGTGACTACACGCCCATCATCTGGGTGACCTACTGGAGCTTCAGGTGGATGATCGGCCTCGGCGCGCTCGCTGCGCTCGTCTCCGCCGTGGGCCTGTGGCTGACTCGAGGCGGACGCACCCCCACTCGCGACTGGGTGTGGAAGGTCGCGATCTGGTCGGCGCCCGTGCCGCTCGTCGCGAGCCTCGTCGGCTGGATCTTCACCGAGATGGGTAGGCAACCCTGGATCGTCTTCGGTCTCATGCTCACGGAAGACGGAGTCTCACCCGGTGTGACAGGGCTCGAGGTGCTCATCTCTCTCATTGCCTTCACCCTCATCTACGGTGCTCTCGCGGTCGTCGAGTTCAAGCTCATCGTTCGCGCTGCCGTGGACGGCCCGAAGGACTGGTCGAAGTACAGCGAGAACGCCGACTCTGACGACGACGGCTCAGCCGGCGTCGACCCCGCCCGACTCGCCACCGTCTACTAGGCACAGCAGGAGAACCTCATCATGGACCTCGCATATCTCTGGTTCGGCATCGTGGGTGTCATGTTCATCGGGTACTTCGTGCTCGACGGCTTCGACTTCGGCGTCGGCATGGCCCTGCCCTTCCTGGCGAAAGACGACACCGACCGACGTGTCATGATCAACACCATCGGGCCGGTGTGGGATCTCAACGAGACGTGGCTCATCGTTGCGGGGGCGTCGCTCTTCGCGGCCTTCCCTTACTGGTACGCCACGCTGTTCGACGGTTTCTACCTCGCTTTGCTGCTCATCCTGCTTGCGCTCATCGCGCGCGGTGTCTCATTCGAGTACCGGCGCTTGGGCAAGTCGGAGAAGTGGAAGCGCTGGTTCGACGGCATGATCGTCGTCGGGTCGACCGTGCCAGCGTTGCTGTGGGGTGTCGCCTTTGCGAACATCATCCAAGGCGTCGCGATCGACGAGACTGGCACGTACGTCGGCACCCTCTTCGACCTGCTCAACCCCTACGGCTTGCTCGGCGGGCTCACGACGTTGCTGCTCTTCTTCACGCACGGTGTGCAGTTCACTGCCCTCAAGACGGATGGTGAGTTGCGCGAGCGGGCGCAAGCTCTCGCTGTACGTTCCGGACTGCTGACGATCGTGGTTGCGGCGGCCTTCCTCGTATGGACGATCATCCAACACTGGACCGTTCCGCACATCGCGGTGCTCGTCGGTTTCGCAGCCGCTGCTGCCGTCGCGCTCATCGGCTCGTGGGTGGCGAACCGTCTCGGCCGTGAGAAGCCGGCCTTCTGGCTCATGACGGCGACGATCGGTCTCGCGGTAGCGAGCATTCTCGCCGCGCTCTTCCCGAACGTCATGCCGTCGACGATCGATCCGGCGTTCAGCCTCACGATCGAGAACGCCGCCAGTTCGGCGTATACGCTCGAGGTCATGACCTGGGTTGCGGTCGTGATGACGCCGCTTGTATTGCTCTACCAGGGTTGGACGTACTGGGTGTTCCGTCGCCGGATCACTCGCGATTCGATCCCGGTGGCAGCGCACTGAAACCGCTCGATCCTCGCCTACTGCGCACCGCGTCGGCCGCCCGTACTCTGTTGGCGGTCGGCGCGGTGGTCGCTGTTGTTCACACCGCGAGCATCATCGCCTTCTGCTGGTTTGCCGCGCACGCGATCGTCGCCGTCATTGATGCGACAGCTTTCGAGCGACTCGCTCAACTGCTCTTGTTGACACTGGCCGCGCTCGCGACTCGCTCGGTGACGGGGGCTCTGCTCGACGCTCTTGCCGTGCGTGGTGCTGCCGTCGTGAAGAGTCAGTTGCGCTCTCGAGCCCTGGCAGCGATCGATGCAGGCGGTTCTGCTGTGCTCGGTCGCAGCTCGAGCGGTCGCATCACGACCCTCCTCGGTCACGGCCTCGATGCCCTCGACGGCTACATCGGGCGCTATGTGCCGCAACTCATCCTCACCGCCGTCGCGACGCCTCTCGTTGTCGGGGCGCTACTGCTCGCTGATGTCACGACTGGCATCACGGTGATTCTCACCCTTCCGATCATTCCGGTGTTCATGGTGCTCATCGGCCTCGCGACGCAAGCGGTGCAACAGCGTCAATGGGCTCTCTTGGGCTCGCTCGCGAGCGGCTTCCTCGAAGTGGTGCAGGGTTTGTCGACGCTCATGATCTTCGGTAGACAACACCGGCAGGCTGAACGCATCGCCGCGATCACTGAGCAGTACCGCCGGCGCACGATGCGAGTGCTGCGATTGTCGTTCCTCTCTGGGTTCACCCTCGAGCTCGCGGCGAGCCTCTCGGTCGCGCTCGTCGCGGTGTCGATAGGCGTGCGTCTCATCGATGGCGACATAGCGTTCGCGCTCGGTCTCTTCGTGCTCATCCTCGTGCCTGAGGCCTATCTGCCCTTGCGGCAGGTCGGAGCGCAGTTCCACGCCGCCGCCGAGGGCCTCGCAGCGGCGCACGACGTGCTCGATCTCGTCGAAGGGGCACCCACCCACCCCGGGCTTTCAGCGGTGGCCGCGTCATCGAGCGCTGGCCGCCACGAGCGACACCTCGGTAACGACTCGGCCGCTGATCACGAGGCCGATACTGGCGCTGCGATTCCAGCGCTTGAGGTTAAGCAGCTCACGGTGCGTCGAGGCGACACGGTCGTCGTCGACGGTCTCTCTGGCTCGTGGATGCCCGGCACTGTGCTCGCCGTCACTGGTCCGAGTGGGGCGGGCAAGAGCTCGTTTCTTGGGGCTCTGCTGGGGCTTGTCGAGCACGACGGCGAGGTGCTGCTCGACGGCGTCGCAGTACCTCCCGCCGAGCGCATGGCGAGCATCGCGTGGGCCGGGCAACGGCCCGAACTCACGTCGGGGCCGCTCGAGCAGGTCGTCGCGCTCGGCTCCGAGCATCCGGACGCGGCGCTCGCTCGAGCCGCGCTCGCCTGGGCGGCTGTCGATGACGTGCCCGCCACGGCGGTACTGGGTCCCGCGGGCGAGGGGCTGTCGGGAGGGCAGGCGCAGCGCGTGGCTCTCGCTCGCGCGCGATACCGCGCCGTTGAGCGCGACACTCGCATCGTGTTGCTCGACGAGCCGAGCTCTGCGCTCGACGCGGCAACCGAGCGTCGCGTCGCTGCCGCGGTGCGCGAACTCGCCGACGAGGGGCGACTCGTCGTCGTGGTTACCCACCGACACGCTCTCCGCGACGCGGCAGACGCGGTGCTCGAGCTAGACCGCGCAGTCGCGCCCCCGTCAACGGTTGAGGCTCGATCGTGAGCGCTCACCTGCGGCGTCCCGTGTTGCGCGCGAGCATGCCGCCCTGGCACCGCTACTGGCCCGCACTTGCTCTCGGCGTACTCGCGAGCGGCTCAGCGGTGGCGCTGCTGGCGACGAGCTCGTGGCTCATTGCGCGAGCGGCTGAGCAGCCTCCTATTCTCTTTCTCGGTTTCGCGATCGTCGGCGTTCGCGCCTTCGCCCTGGGTCGCGCGGCGTTCCGCTACGTCGAGAGGCTCGTGTCGCATGACGCTGCATTCCGCGCCTTGTCGACGCTGCGAGTGAGCATCTTCCGCCGGTTGCTTCCTGTCGCACCTGACGGTCTCACGGGCGTCCGCAGAGGCGACCTGCTGACCACCCTCGTGCGCGATGTTGACGCGATGCAAGATCTTCCTTTGCGCGTCGTGCAACCTCTTGTCACGGCCGCCACTGTCGCGGGTCTCGCGATCGTCGGTGTCTCGTGGGTTCTGCCTGTCGCGGGGCTCGCGTTGCTCGTGGCACTTGCGCTCTCAACGGCGGCCGCGGCGGTCATTCTGCTGGGACTCAGTCGTCGAGCCGACGCAAGCATCGCGCCACTGCGCGGCCAGCTGGCAGACGCCGTGCTCGAGTATCTCGGTCGCTGGGAAACCTTGCGCGCCTACGGCGCTGACGCCTCGCACCGCGCACGCATCTCTGAGCTCGACGCGGCACTGCGCCGAGCTCAGTCTCGGCAGTCGGCTGCTGCGGGCAGCGTGGCAGCCCTGTTCACGCTTGGTGCAGGGGTCACGCTGCTCGGCACGCTTGTTCTCGCCCAGCCCGAGTTCGCTGCGGGAGCCATCACGGGCCCGGTACTCGCGATGCTCGTGCTGGTTCCGCTCGCGGTCTTCGAGGTCGTCGCTGTCGTCCCGCTCGCGCTCACGGCGTGGTGGCGCGTGCGCGCGAGTGCCGACCGCATCGCGATCGTCGTTCCTGAAACGGTTCCGAAGGAAGTGCCGACACCTCCGATGGATGCCGTGGCTCTGCCCGACGGGCCGCTCGAGCTGCACGTGCGCGGCGTGCGAGCGCGTTGGCCTGGACAACCGCATCCTGCCATCGATGGTCTCGACCTGAGCCTGCGACCGGGCGACCGCGTCGTTGTCGAGGGCTCGAGCGGCGCAGGCAAGTCGACTCTCGCCCACGTGCTCGTGCGCTTTCTCGACCATGAGGGCGAGTATCTACTCGGCGGTGTCGATGTGCACCTCGTCGACCCCGACGAGGTGCGCCGCCGCGTCGTGCTGTGCGAACAGAGCCCGCATCTCTTCGATGAGAGCATTCGCCAGAATCTTCTCTTCGCGCGAGACACCGCAGATGATGCCGCGCTGCTCGAGGTTCTCGACAGAGTGGGGCTCGGCGAGTGGTGTCGTGAGCGCGGCGGGCTCGACGCACCCGTCGGCGAGCGCGGCCGACTGGTGAGCGGGGGAGAGGCGCAACGCATTGCACTTGCGCGGGCACTGCTCGCCTCGCCCCCCGTGCTCGTGCTTGACGAGCCGACCGCCAACGTCGATGCAGACAGAGCCGAGCTATTGCTCGAAGAGTTGCTCGGGGCAGCGGCTGGCTCGGAGCGGGCCGTGCTCGTGATCTCACACACACCTGTGCCCGATCACCTCGTCACTGGCCGAATCGTGCTCGAGTCGCCTCGAGCACCGTGGCGACACGAGTAAGCTGGTCCTGCCACCGCACCGACTTCGAACCCTCAAGGAAGAGAACTACGACATGGTGCGCACCACGGGCCCCGCCCCGAGCTTCACGACCAGCGACGACGGCGTTCCCGTCTACCGTCCAGGTCTCGATGATGATCCGGATGCTCCGCGCGAGATGCGCATCGAGCGTGACTCGCTCGGCGAGATGCCGATTCCGGCTGACGCGTACTGGGGCATTCACACCGCGCGAGCGCTCGAAAACTTCCCCATCACGCGCCGGGCTCTGTCAAACCACCCGAATCTCGTCATCGCGCTCGCGATGGTGAAGCAAGCGGCCGCGCGGGCGAACAAAGAGATCGGCGTCTTGCGCGCCGAACGAGCAGACCTTATCGACCGGGTCTGCCAAGAGATCATCGACGGTGAGTTGCACGAGCAGTTCGTGCTCGGGGTCTTGCAGGGCGGTGCTGGAACGAGCACCAACATGAGCGCCAACGAGATCATCGCGAACCGATGCCTCGAGCTCATGGGCAAGGCCAAGGGCGACTACGAGAGCTTCCACCCGATTGACCACGTCAACCGCAGCCAGTCGACGAACGATGTCTACCCCACGGCCATCAAGCTCGCTATGGTCTTCAGTTTGCGCAGCCTGCTCGCAGAGCACCGCTTGCTCATCGACTCGTTTGCCGCAAAGGGCGAAGAGTTCGCGACCGTGCTCAAGATCGGGCGCACGCAGCTACAAGATGCCGTGCCCATGACCTTGGGCCAAGAGTTCAGGGGCTTCGCAACGACTCTCGGTGAAGACCAAGAGCGCCTCGGCGAAATCATTCCTTGGCTCAATGAGATCAACATGGGTGCCACGGCCATCGGCACCGGAATCACGGCAGACCCCCGCTACGCGGAGGCAGTGCGCCACCACTTGAGCGAGATCAGTGGCTACCCCATGGTCACGTCACCCGATCTCATCGAGGCGACGAGCGACACGGGCGTGTTCATGACGGTGTCGGGCACGCTCAAGCGCGCGGCGGTCAAACTCTCGAAAATCTGCAATGACTTGCGCTTGCTGTCGAGCGGCCCCCAGGCAGGTCTCGGTGAGATCAACTTGCCCCCACGTCAGGCCGGCAGCTCGATCATGCCGGGCAAGGTCAACCCGGTCATCCCCGAGGTCGTCAACCAGGTCGCGTTTTCCATCATCGGCGCCGACGCGACCGTCACAGCAGCTGTCGAGGGCGGGCAGCTTCAGCTCAACGCCTTCGAGCCCGTCATCGCGACGAGCATCATGCAATCGCTCGCGTGGATGTCGAACGCCTGCCGCACGTTGCGCCTCAACTGTGTCGACGGCATCACGGCGAACACTGCGCGTCTCGAGCACATGGTCGAGACGAGTGTCGGTGTCGTGACTGCTCTCACTCCCTTCATCGGCTACCAGCCTGCTGCCGCGCTCGCTTACGAGTCGTTGGGCTCGGGGGTTCCCATTCGGCAGCTCGTCATCGAGCGGGGACTCATGACGAGCGATCAGCTGGCGAAGGTGCTGTCACCCGAGCGATTGAGCGGCGTCGTGCCCACCACGGGAGCGATCACTCTGCCTCCCATGGCGATGCCGGAGAACTGACACGACTCTCAGTCAGCGTCGTTGGGGTCATCTTTCGACTCCGCGCTGTCCTCTTCGACGAGTCTCTTCGAGAGCAGCACGATGAGGATGACCCCATAGGTGTCGGCGACGATGCTGAGGTTGTACTCCCAGAACCACCAGATCCAGAACTCGGCGGCCTCAAGGGGCTGGCCGTGGGCGCGCTGTTCACCCACCCAGACATGATGTCCTGCGGCAATCGCGGCGGCCGTCTGCACGAGAAGGATGGAGGCGAGCACGAGCGACAAGCTGTGGCGTTGCCAGAACGAGCCACTGCGCCGAGCACCCCGATAGGTGTGGGTCATGCGCCGAACCGTACTCAGCGCACCGCCTCGCCGCGCGGGGTTGACACGGAGGCCCGCCACAGGTGCAAGGTCGCGTACGAACGCCAGGGCGCCCAGCGTTCGCCGAGTCGTGCAGCGCTCTGCGCCGTTGTTGCTGCCCCGAGGTCGCGCAATACTCGCAGCAGCACGAGGTCGGTCGACAGCAAGAGGTCGGGAGAACCGAGTACGCGCAGTGACACGTAATCGGCCGTCCACGGGCCGACACCCGGTTGAGCAAGAAGGCGGGCGCGCAACTCTGCGGTGCTCAGGCCGACGTCGAGTTCGAGCTCGCCGTTCGCGAGGGCCGTCGCTACGCGGTGGATCGCTGCAACTCGTGCCGCGGGGCCGCGCAGCACGGCGGGGCCGTGCTCAGCCAACTCCGCTGGTGTCGGAAACGGCAACAAGCCTTCGTCGTCGGGCGTGCGACCCGCTCGACTCGCGATGTCGGCGGCGAGGCGCCCGAGCACGGTGCGCGTCGAGGCGAGAGAGATCTGCTGCCCGACCATCGTGCGCACGAGCGCCTCTGCAGGGTCGATGGCACCGGGAATACGGATGCCCGGCGACGCTTCGACGAAGCGACCGAGCAGGGCATCGCCGCGCAGTGCGCTGTCGATCGCCGCCGCGTCGGCATCGAGGTCGAACCAGCGACGCACCCTGCTCGTGAGCGGCGCGACATCGGCGACATCGTTCAGCCGAGCAGTGACACGCACCCCCGCCCGCTCGGGGTCGAGAGTGACCCGCACGTGGGCGTTGCCGTGCGGTAGCTCAATGATTCGCTCGACCGAACCTTCTGCGTTCACGTCGATGCGCTCGACCCCTGTGACGGCGTGATCGGCCAGGTACTGCAGTACACCGATGCCGTCGAAGGGCTCGCGCGCTGCAAGGCGCAGGCTCACCGTTGTGCCGTGGATCCACTGCTGCGAGCCACGGACCCCGTGCCGACCTCGCCGAGCGAGCGCTCGAAGCTCAAGCGGCGTGGCGTTGTAGATCTCGCGCACCGTGTCGTTGCACTGCCGAATGCTCGAGAAGCCCGACGCGAATGCCACCTGCGACACGGGCAGTTCGGTGCCCGCAAGCAGTGCACGAGCGGTCTCGGCGCGATGGGCGCGCGCGAGCGCAAGCGGTCCTGCCCCCAGTTCTGCGAGCAGCACACGACCGAGGTGACGTTCGCTGTAGCCGAGCCGACGCGCAAGACCTGGCACGCCCTCTCGCTCGACGACCCCGTCGAGAATGAGCCGCATCGCACGACCGGCAAGGTCGTCTCGGAGATTCCATTCTGGGTTGCCTGGCACGGCATCGGGCTGACACCTCTTGCACGCGCGCAAGCCCGCTTCGTGAGCCGCAGCCGCAGTGGCATAGAAGCGCACGTTGCGTGGTCGCGGCGTGGCCGCTGGGCAACTCGGCCTGCAGTAGATGCCCGTCGAGTGCACGCCCGCGATGAACTGGCCGTCAAACCGAGCGTCGCGTGAGGCGAGCGCGCGGTAGCACCGGTCGTGGTCGAGCAACATGCACTCAGCCTCGCAGGGCCGGGGCATCCACACCAGCGGAAATCCGCCACGGCGATCTCGTGCCGCGCGGTCGCAGCGAGGCTACAGTTTCCCAATGACTGAGCCTCGCGCCGAGCAGCCTGCGCCTGCATCGACCATTCCTGACTACAGCGCCACCGCGAGCGGAACGACGGCCGCCGCGAGCGTGACAGCTGCCCCCGACGAGGTCCGCGCCGAGACGACGCCCTCGGCGCCTCCTGTGCTCGCAGCACCCAGCCCGCGCCCTCGCGTCGGCCTCATCGTGGCGGCCGTCGTGGGCTTCATGGCGCTCGCGCTCATTCTGCTGCTCGTGCTCGCCTACCTCTTCGTGGGGCTCGGCCCGGCGGGCGTCATCATCGGTGGCGTGCTCGCGCTCGTGCCGCTCGCGATCGTCTTCTGGGGCATCCGCTGGATCGATCGTTGGGAGCCCGAGCCTCGCGGTGCTCTCGTGTTCGCATTCCTCTGGGGCGCCGGAGCAAGCGTGCTCCTCGCACTCGTCGTGGACGCCGAAGTGCAGAATCTCATCGCCTCATTCGGACTGAGTGCGCCAGGTGCCGAATTCTTCGGGGCCGCGATTCAAGCGCCCATCGTGGAAGAAGTGGGCAAGGGCCTCGGCGTGCTCGTGCTGTTCTTCGCCGTGCGGCGGCACTTCGATGGTCCGGTCGACGGCATCGTCTACAGCGCCTGGGTCGCGGGAGGGTTCGCCTTCACCGAGAACATTCTCTACTTCGGCAGCCAACTCGTCTCCAGTGACCCGGGTTCGACTCTCGAGGTGTTCTTTATCCGAGGCCTCATGTCGCCGTTCGCCCACGTCATGTTCACGGCGTTCATCGGCGCGGCCATCGGGTGGGCGGCCACCAAGCCTGGTCAGCTGCGGGGGGTCGTCGCCTTCCTCGTGGGGCTCATCCCCGCCGTGCTGCTGCACGCCTTCTGGAACGGCGTGCTGTTCTTCGTGACCGACTTCTACGGCTACTACTTGCTCGTGCAAGTGCCCATGTTCCTCATCGCCGTGTGGCTCGTCAGTCTCTTGCGCCAGCAAGAGCGTCGCATCACCTACGCACGACTCAGCGAGTACGCCGCAGTGGGCTGGTTTCACCCGCACGAGGTCGAGATGCTCTCGACCTCGGCAGGGCGACGCTCGGCGAAGCAGTGGGCGCGCGCGAATGGCAAGAGCGCAGCGATGGCAGCGTTCGTTCGCGACGCCACTCGACTCGCTTACGCTCGGCAGCGCATTCTCGGCGACCGAGACACGATCGGCGCCCAGGCCGACGAGTCGGCTCTGCTGCACAGCGTCGCGGCGGCGCGACACTCCCTGCGCTCCACGACCGTCTAGCGGCGGATGCTCGCCTCAAGCGAGAGTCGGTGCATGGTCAGCCAG
>Ga0075012_10000497_pt1 | contig 41381 bp, 28 predicted proteins | sample All_14_2_FD_71474 | JGI IMG/M metagenome (GOLD analysis project Ga0075012, IMG submission 71474) | Freshwater microbial communities in response to fracking from Pennsylvania, USA - Allegheny Zone_MetaG_DW_15 | ecosystem: Environmental > Aquatic > Deep subsurface > Groundwater > Drilled...
CATTGGCGCCGTGGTGGAGCCGCCATCGCCTGGACGGCGCCGAGGCCACCGAACTGGCCGGCAGCGACAATACCCAGCTCGATGGTCTGATCGAGCAGTTGAACAGCCATTTCGACGGTCAGGTGCTGGAGGTGCGGGACCGGGCCAAGGGCATCATCCGCCACGCCTGGGTCAAGGACGGAAAATTGCAGGCGGCCCTGTTCATCGCCCCCGACCGCCCCGACATGGCGCGAGGCTGGATCGCCGGACTGATCGGCAAGGCTTTGTCCGACGGTGCCGACCGCTCCGCCATCCTGGCCGGCAAGGCGCCGGGCCGTCATGTCGATCAAGGCCCGATCATCTGCGCCTGTTTCTCGGTCGGTCTGCACACCATCACCCGCCTGATCGCCAGCGGCCAGGCGGCGGATGTGGCCCAGATCGGCGCGGCACTGAAGGCCGGCACCGGCTGCGGCTCGTGCATCCCCGAACTGAAGGCGCTGTTGGGCCAGCGTGAAGTGGCGGTGGCCTGACGGCTGGACAAGGCCAAAGCGGCGGGGTCTACTGAAAGCCCCCGTCGCCCAAGGATTTTTTCATGCGCCTTGCCGATTCCGTCCTGCAATCCTGGCTGTCCGAGGACGCCCCCTTCGGCGACCTCACCACCCAATCCCTGGGTATCGGCACGGCACCGGGTCACATGAGCTTTGCCGCTCGCAATGCCATGGTGCTGGCCCTGGCCCCGGAAGCCGCCCGCCTGCTGGAACTGGCCGGGGCCAAGGTGGAGATGCTGGCCGGCGACGGCTCGCATCTGGCTGCCGGTGACATCATCCTGACCGCCACAGGCCGCGCCCAGGCGCTGTTACTGGGCTGGAAAGTGGCGCAGACCCTGCTGGAAATGGCCTCGGGCATGGCCAGTTCCGCCGCTGCCATCGTCGCCGCCGCCCACGCGGTGGACAGCCGCATCACCGTCGCCTGCACCCGCAAATCCTTTCCCGGTACCCGCGCGGTGGCGGTCAAGGCAATCATCGCCGGCGGCGCCGTGCCGCATCGTCTGGGCCTGTCGGAAACCGTGCTGGTCTTCGCCGAGCATCTCACATTCACCGGCCATCGCCCGCTTTCCGGCGTGGTGGCAGAGTTGAAGCAACGCTGCCCGGAAAAGAAGATCGTCATGGAGGTGTCCGATCTGGACACGGCCCTCAGCGCCGCTCAGGCTGGGGTGGACGTGTTGCAACTGGAGAAATTCACCCCGCCCCAGGTGGCGGAAACCGCCCATGCCTTGGCCGATTGGCCAGGCACCCTTGCCGCCGCCGGTGGCGTCAACGCGGCCAATGCTGCAGATTACGCCCGCGCGGGCGCGCGAGTGTTGGTGACCTCGGCCCCCTATTGGGCACCGCCCAAGGATGTGGCGGTAAAGATCGGGGTATAAAGAAAAAAGCCGGGCACGAGGCCCGGCTTTTCCGTGATGCGACAAAGCCTCAGGCGACCTTGAAATCGGCCTCGGTCTTGCTGCGCAGTTCCTCGACGGTGACGCCGTCGGCCATTTCCAGCAAGGTCATGCCGCTTTGACCGTGCTTGTCGATGGCGAACACCGCCAGATCGGTGATGACGATGTCGACGACACCGGCCCCAGTCAGCGGCAGGTTACAGGCCTTCAGCAGCTTCTTTTCGCCGTCCTTGGCGGTGTGTTCCATCACCACCACCACCTTCTTGACGCCGGCGACCAGATCCATGGCGCCGCCCATGCCCTTGACCATCTTGCCCGGAATCATCCAGTTGGCCAGATCGCCGTTTTCGGCCACCTGCATGGCGCCCAGAATGGACAGGTCGATGTGACCGCCGCGGATCATGGCGAAGCTGTCGGCGGAGGAGAAAAACGACGAGGTCGGCAATTCGGTAATGGTCTGCTTGCCGGCATTGATCAGATCGGGATCTTCGTCACCGTCAAACGGGAACGGCCCCATGCCGAGCATGCCGTTTTCCGACTGCAACGTCACTTCCATGCCGTCGGGGATGAAATTGGCAACCAGGGTGGGGATGCCGATGCCCAGGTTGACGTAGAAGCCATCCTGAAGTTCGCGGGCGGCACGGGCCGCCATTTCGTCACGAGTCCAAGCCATCGTTTTTTCCCCTTCAGACCCGCTTGCGGGTGGTGCGCTGCTCGATGCGCTTTTCGTAGTTCTTGCCCAGGATGATGCGCTTCACATAGATGCCGGGCGTGTGGATGTGGTCGGGGTCGATTTCGCCCGGCTTCACCAGATGCTCCACTTCCGCCACGGTGATCTTGCCGGCGGTGGCCATCATCGGGTTGAAGTTGCGCGCGGTCTTGCGATAGACCAGATTGCCCTCGGTGTCGCCGGTCCAGGCCTTGACGATGGACAGATCGGCGACCAGACCGGTCTCCATCACATACTTCTCGCCATTGAATTCGCGCACTTCCTTGCCGTCGGCGACGATGGTGCCGACGCCGGTCTTGGTGAAGAAGGCGGGAATGCCGGCGCCGCCGGCACGGATGCGTTCGGCCAGGGTGCCTTGCGGGTTGAATTCCAGCTCAAGCTGGCCCGACAGATATTGCTGGGCGAACAGCTTGTTCTCGCCCACATAGGACGACACCATCTTCCTGATCTGGCCGGCGTCCAGCAGGCGGCCCAGGCCCCAGCCGTCGACGCCGCAATTGTTGGAGATGACGGTCAGATCCTTGACCCCGGATTCCTTGATCGCTTCGATCAGATTCTCGGGGATGCCGCACAGGCCAAAGCCGCCGGCCATGATGGTCATGCCGTCGCGCAGCAGCCCGGCAAGGGCGCTCGTAGCGTCTGAATGGACTTTTCGCATGGTATCCTTTGCCCGTTTTGTGGCGACCGTGGGCCGGCCTGCCTCCCTTGAGCCCGACGGCTCACCCGTCCGGCTGTGGCCCAGACCTTAACCCGAAGCGATGGTGTCGGAAAAGAGCCTTGGGCATAAATCGGCAAGCCCAAGCCGATTTCAAGCCCGTCGCATCCTGCTGACACCACGCTGTCAGCAGGGCTTTGCTATGATCCCGGTCATGGCGCGCCGTACCATCCCCAAAGCCAAGGAAAACACCATGGAAAAATCCGCCAATATCTGCGTCTGGTTCGAAATTCCGGCCACCGACCTGAAGCGCGCCAAAGGCTTTTATGAAGCCGTCTTCCCCGGCGCCATGAGCATGGTCAGTTGCGACGTCAGCGGTGATGTCATCGTCTTCGACGCCCCCGAGGGCGCGGTCAAGGGCGCCATTGTCAAGGCGGTGCCCGGCAGCAATCCCGGCGCCGCCACCATCGTCTATATCAATGGCGGCGACGACCTTGCCGTGCCGCTGTCGCGGGTGGAAATGGCCGGCGGCAAGGTGCTGGTGGGCAAGACGGCACTGCCGGCGCCTTGGGGCTTCATGGCCCAATTCCAAGATAGCGAAGGCAACACCGTCGGCTTACACTCGCTGGCCTGATCCCAGGAGAGAAGACCGACATGCGCCGGGCCGAACGCCTGTTCCAAATCGTGCAGGCCTTGCGCGGCGGGCGGTTGACCACCGCCCGCCAATTGGCCGAACGCCTGGAGGTATCCGACCGCACCATCTATCGCGACATCGCCCATCTGGCCGCCTCGGGGGTGCCCATCGATGGCGCTGCCGGGGCCGGCTACATGCTGCGCGACGGCTTCGACATTCCGCCCTTGATGTTCGATGGTGCCGAGATCGAGGCTCTGGTCATCGGCGCCCGCATGGCTCAAGCCTGGGCCGGCACCAGCTTGGGCCAGGCCGCCGGTCTGGCCCTGGCCAAGATCGAGGCGGTGATCCCCGATCCTTTGCGCCAGCGCATGGAAGCGTCACGGCTGTTCGCCCCCGATTTCCGCTCGCCGCCGGCCACCCGCGCCCATCTGGATCAGGTCCATACCGCTATCGACAGCCGCCAATTATTGCGCTTCGACTATGTGCGCGAGGACGGCACCGCCAGCACCCGCACGGTCAGGCCGTTGGGCCTGTTCTTCTGGGGGCCGGTCTGGACCTTGGTGGCCTGGTGCGGATTGCGGGACGATTTCCGCACGTTCCGGCTCGACCGCATGACCGACCCGGCCCCCACCGGCCAGAGCTTTGTCGAGGTGCCAGGGCAAAGCCTGAGCGATTACATGGCGCGCATCCGGGCGGAAAAATTGATGTGACGACACTTGCCTTCGCGCCTGCACAATGATCTATACTGGCTGTACCGCCATCGCCACCCGCAACCCCCGAGGAATCATGCCGCTGTATTCCTTTCAGTGCTCGGACTGCCAGGCCGAATTTGAAACCCTGGTGCGATCGTCGGATACGCCCACCTGCCCGCAATGCGGCAGCGCCAAGCTGGAACGGACGATCGGATCGCTGGCCCCCGCCGGCAAGAGCGCGGGTTTGATTTCCGCCGGTCGGGCCCAGGCCGCGCGGGAAGGCCACTTCAGCAATTATTCCAAATCGGAACTGAAGGGCCTCAGGAAATAGGGCCGTCCAGCACGGTCTTTTCAAAGCGCTGCGCCGTCATCGGTCGCCCGTACAGGAATCCCTGCGCCAGATCACAGCCGTGATGGCGCAGGAATTCCACCACCTCGGTTACCTCGACCCCCTCGGCGATGACCTCCAGCTTCAGGCTGTGGGCCATCTGGATGATGGCCTGGGTGATGGCGGCGTTGTCGGTATCGGTATGGACGTCACGGACGAAGGATTGATCGATCTTCAGCTTGTCGACGGCAAAACGCTTCAGATAAGCCATGCTGGAATAGCCGGTACCGAAATCGTCGATAGACAGTTGCACCCCCAAGGCGCCCAACCGCCGGGTCATGTCCATCACTGCTTCGTGGTCCTGGATCATGATGGATTCGGTCAGTTCCAGCTCCAGCGAATGCGGCGCCAGACCGCTTTCCTCCAGCGCCTCGCGCACCGCCCGTTCCAGATCGCCGCGGCGGAATTGCAGGGCCGACAGGTTGACCGCCATGGTCAGGGCGTGCCCCCCCGCCTGCCACAACGCCGCCTGACGGCACGCCTGACGCAACACCCAATCGCCCATGGGCACGATCAGCCCGCTATCCTCGGCCACCGGGATGAATTCCGCCGGTGACACCAGCCCGCGTTCCGGGTGGTTCCAGCGGATCAGCGCCTCGGCCCCCACCACGGCACCGCCGGCCAGGGATACTTGCGGCTGAAAATACAATTGGAACTCGCCCCGTTCCAGCGCCCGATGCAGGCCGCTGCGCAGGGCCAGATGGGCCACCGCGTCGGCATTCATGCGGGCGGCGAAGAAGCGATAAGTGGAGCGCCCGCTTTCCTTGGCGTGGTACATGGCCGCGTCGGCTTTTTTCATCAACGTGTCGAAATCGTGCCCATCCTCGGGGAACATGGCGATGCCCATGGACAGGGTCGAGGTGACCTCCTGCCCCTCGATGGTGATGGGCGGGGCCACGCTTTTATGGATTTTCTCGGCCACCTCGACCACGCCGTCGCCGTCGCGCACGGCATTGAGGACGATGACGAATTCGTCACCGCCCAGCCGGGCGATGGTATCGCTTTCGCGCACGCATTGGCGCAAGCGCCAAGCCACGTCCTTCAACAGCCGATCACCCGCCGCATGGCCCAGCGAATCGTTGACGGTCTTGAACTGATCCAGATCCAGGAACATCAAGGCGACGCGGCGCCCTTCCCGCTCGGCCAGGGCGATGGCACGGTCCACCCGGTCTTGCAGCAACAAACGGTTGGGCAATTCGGTCAAGGGATCGTGATGGGCCATAAACTCCAGCCGTTCCTGGGCGTTCTTGCGCTCGGTGATGTCGCGGACCACCACCAGCAAACGATTTTGGCCATCGCTGAAGCGGGCCAGCCGCATGGCCACCTCGACCCAAAACAGGCTGCCGTCCAGGCGCCTTGCATGCCAGTCGAATTGCTGCGGCTGGCCGGCGGCAGCTGCCCTCAACCATGCCTGAGCCTCGGCTGCGCCATAGGGTGACACCCCCGCACTGCACATTCCGATGTCGATCCGGTCCACCGGCAGATCGCCCATGCCGTACATGTCGCGCATGCGCTGATTGACCATCAACAGCCGCCCGGTATCGGCGCGATGGATGAAGATGGCGTCGTTGACGTGATCGAAAATGGTGCGGAACCGGCCTTCGCTTTCCGCCAATTCGTCCAAGGCCAGGGTAAGACTCTGGGTCTTGCGCGCGACCTGACGGCGCAACAGCCAGTTCCAGATCAGCAGCAACAAGGCGACGGCCAGCACCGCCAACAGGTATTTCCCCAGTTCCCGCCAGACCTCGGCCTGGACCCGATCGTTGAGGGAAAAGCCGAACCAACGCTCCTCGATGGCCTGACGTTCACGCGGGGAAATCAGGTCGAAGCCCTGACGCAAGACGTGCATCAGTTCCGGGCGATCCTTGGCCACCGCCCAATGGAACTGGCCGGAATAAAGCGGCTGGGTATGGCGCAAGACATCCTGCATGCCCTTTTTGTACATCAGGTACAAAGCCGGCGGCTTATCGATGCAGGCCACCAGGGTTTCCCGCGCGGCCATGGCGTCGATGATGGCCTCGTAGCTGGGATAGGGGCGGATACTGGCGATACCGCGGGCCTTCAGCCAGTCGACGCAGGCGTCACCGTCCTTGGCGCCGATGGTGAAGCCCTTGAGCGAGGTGACATCGACGATGCCCGACAGGTCGGAATGAAAGAAGATCGGCACGTCCAAGGTGGCATAGGGGGCGGAGAAGGCCAGAACCCGCTCCCGCGCCTCGGTGCGGAAGACGGTGTCGATGGCGTCGGCCTGACCGGCGGCCATGCGGCGTTGCGCCTCGGCCCAATCCAGCCCTTGCAGATCAACGGCGATGCCGGTGCGTTCCGACCACAGGGACCAAAGGTCGCGCAAAATACCCTGCAACCGCCCGTCCTGGTCACGAAAGATATAAGGCGGATAATTATCGTCGGTGACCACGGTGATGGATTGCGGCGGGGCGACCTCCTCGGCTCGGGCCACGGGCGCCAGCATAACGACAAGACACAGCGCCACCACGCAAGTGCGGGTGCGATCCAGCAACGCAACCCCCCAGCGTCCGGCATCCACTCTCATGCCGCCATGGTGCCGGATCGGGCCGGGGGTTGACAAGCGGCAACACCCGGATGCGCACAGCACATAAAATAGGCATGTGCACATGCGCCTATTTTTCAGCCAAATCATCCCTGGCTGTGCTAGGGTGCCCGGAACGATTCCAGTCTTCGCGCATCTTTCCGAGGAACCATGGGCATTCACGTCAAACTGCGTCACACCACCCGCTACAGCTATGACCGCCCGGTCACCCTTTCCCCCCAGATCGTCCGCCTGCGTCCGGCGCCGCATAGCCGCACCCCGGTGCTGTCCTATTCGCTGGACATCCGGCCCAAGGGTCACTTCATCAACTGGCAACAGGATCCGCAGGGCAATTGGCTGGCCCGGCTGGTGTTCCCCGAGAAGGTCAGCGAGTTCGTCGTCGACGTCGATCTGGTCGCCGACATGTCCATCGTCAATCCGTTCGACTTCTTCCTCGAGGAATCGGCGGAAAACTTCCCCTTCGCCTATGCGCCCGAACTGGACCACGAATTACGGCCCTTTCAGCTGACGGAAGAGGCCGGACCGCTGCTTCGGGCCTATGTCGATTCCATATCCCGCGAGCCCATGCAGACCACCAATTTCCTGGTGGCGCTGAACCAGCGCCTGCAACAGGATATCAGTTACACCATCCGCATGGAGCCGGGCGTGCAGACGCCCGAACAGACCCTATCCTTGCGCACCGGATCGTGCCGTGATTCCGCCTGGCTGCTGGTGCAGATCTTGCGGCATCTGGGGCTGGCGGCGCGCTTCGTCTCCGGCTACCTGATCCAGTTGGTCCCCGACGTCAAGGCGCTGGAGGGCCCGGTGGGGGCCGACCACGACTTCACCGACCTGCACGCCTGGACCGAAGTCTATTTGCCCGGTGCCGGCTGGATCGGCCTGGACCCCACCTCGGGCCTGCTGACCGGTGAAGGTCATATTCCGCTGGCGGCATCGCCCGACCCATCCTCGGCCGCGCCTATCACCGGGGCGGTGGAAGCGTGCACGGTCGGCTTCGACCATCGCATGGAAGTGATCCGGGTGCTGGAAACGCCCCGCGTCACCAAGCCCTATAGCGACGAACAATGGCAGGCGGTGCTGGCCCTGGGCCAACAGGTGGACCAGCGCCTGCACGCCGGCGACGTGCGCCTGACCCAAGGCGGCGAGCCCACCTTCGTCTCGGCGCTGGACATGGAAGCGGATGAGTGGAACACCGACGCCGTCGGTCCGACCAAACGCGCCTATGCCGACCAATTGATCCGCCGCCTGCGCGACCGCTTCGCCCCCGGCGCCATGATCACCCACGGCCAGGGCAAGTGGTATCCGGGGGAAAGCCTGCCGCGCTGGGCCTATGCCCTGACCTGGCGCGACGACGAAGAACTGGTCTGGCGCAACCCGGCCCTGATCGGCCAGGAAGGTCAGGCCGACAATCCCAGCGTCGCCATGTCGGAAACCTTCGCCGTGCAACTGGCGGAAAAGCTGGGGGTGGACGACCAGTTCATCCATCCGGCCTATGAGGACGCCGCCTATTACCTGATGCGCGAACAGGATCTGCCGATCAACGTCACCCCCGACGACGCCCGTCTGGCCGATTCCGAGGAACGGGCCCGTCTGGCCCGCGTCTTCCGCCACGGCCTGGGTAACCCGGTCGGCCATGTGCTGCCGTTGCAGCCGTGGCAGGCCAAGGACGGCAACCGCTGGATATCGGGGGCCTGGCCGACCCGCGACGGTCGCATCGTCACCATCCCCGGCGATTCGCCCTTGGGCTTCCGCCTGCCGCTGGATTCCCTGCCCCATATCGAGCCGGAAGATTATCCGTTCCACGCCGAGCGCGACCCGTTCGAGCCGCGCGGCAACTTGCCGCCGCGCCAGCGTGCCCCCCAACCGGCGCGCCAGCACAGCATGACCAGTCGCGCCGCGGCGGAACCGTCGGATGCCCGCGTCATCGGGCAAAATGTCGGCAAGCCGCAAGCCTTGCGCCAGACCGACAAGGGCATGGTCTCCGACAATGTGCGCACCGCCCTGTGCATCCAGCCGCGCGAAGGCCATCTGTGCGTGTTCCTGCCGCCGGTGGAAACCGCCGAACAATATCTCGACCTGATCGAGGCCATCGAGGACACCGCCACCCAATTAAACCAGCCGGTACGGCTGGAAGGCTATCCCGCCCCCAACGACCCGCGACTGAAGACCATCAAGGTCACCCCCGATCCCGGCGTCATCGAGGTCAACGTCTCGCCCGTCACCTCGTGGGCCGAACTGGTGCGCGACACCGAGGCCTTGTACGAGGAAGCCCACCTGACCCGGTTGGGCACGGAAAAGTTCATGATCGACGGTCGCCACGTCGGCACCGGCGGCGGCAATCACATGGTCCTGGGCGGCGCCACCCCCGCCGACAGCCCGTTTCTGCGCCGTCCCGACCTGCTGGGCAGCCTGATCCGCTTCTGGCAGAACCATCCCAGCCTGTCCTATCTGTTCTCGGGCCTGTTCATCGGCCCGACCAGCCAGCATCCGCGCGTGGACGAAGCCCGCGACGACACCTTGTACGAGTTGGAAATCGCCCTGGCGCAATTGCCGCCGGCAGGCACCGATTGCCCGCCCTGGCTGGTGGACCGCATTTTGCGCAACGTGCTGGTGGATTCCACCGGCAACACCCACCGCACCGAAATCTGCATCGACAAGCTTTATTCCCCCGACGGCCCGACCGGGCGGTTGGGCTTGGTCGAGTTCCGCGCCTTCGAGATGCCGCCCCATGCGCGCATGAGCCTGGTGCAGCAATTGCTGCTGCGGTCGCTGATCGCCGCCTTCTGGGATCGGCCCTACACGGCGCCGCTGGTGCGCTGGGGCAGCGCCTTGCGCGACCGCTTCATGCTGCCGCACTGGATCGAGCGTGATCTGGCCGAGGTGGTAGAGTATCTGCGCAGCCAGGACATCGCCTTCGACCCGGCATGGTTCGCCCCCCATCTGGAATTCCGCTTCCCGGTGGTCGGCGAGATCAGCCACCAGGGCATCCGCCTGGAGATCAGGAACGCCCTGGAACCCTGGCATGTGATGGGCGAGGAACCCGGCGCCGGCGGTACCGTGCGCTATGTGGATTCGTCGGTGGAACGCCTGCAGGTCAAGGCCGACAACCTGCTGGGCGAACGCTATCGCATCGCCTGCAACGGCGTACTGATGCCGCTGGCGGCCACCGGCACCAATGGCCAATGGGTGGCGGGGGTGCGCTATCGGGCCTGGGCGCCGGCCTCGTGCCTGCACCCGACCATCGGTATCCATTCACCCTTGGTGTTCGACCTGATCGACACCTTGAACGGAGTGTCGGTGGCCGGCTGCACCCATCACGTCGTCCATGAGGGCGGGCGCAGTTATTCCACTTTCCCGGTCAATTCCTATGAGGCCGAGGCGCGACGGCGCGCACGCTTCTTCCCCTTTGGTCATTCCCATGGCAGGGTGCAGACCAATCCTGGGCGCATCCATCCCGATTATCCGGGGACACTGGACCTCAGGCTGCAATAGGGGAGGCAAAGATCAGGCGCCGACAAACCGACTGGCAGAACGCCCAGCCGATCCTGGTGGAACATATCTACGTTCCCCCCACCGGCGTGCATGACGAGATGGTCGGGGCCGATGGCCAGCCCCGGCCCCATTGGCGTGCCTTCCTCGATTCCTTCGCCGGCCTGTCGGCGGAAGATCTGGTGCAGCGCTGGGAGTTGGGCCAGAACCTGCTGCGCGACAACGGCGTCACCTATAACGTCCACGGCGACCCCGAGGGGCTGGAACGGCCCTGGACGCTGGACCCGCTGCCGCTGCTGCTGCCCGCCGCCGAATGGGACTGGATCGCCCGCGCCGTCGCCCAGCGCGCCGGCCTGCTGAACGAGGTCATGGCCGATCTCTACGGCAAGCGGGCCCTGATCGGGCTGGGCCTGATTCCGCCTGCCTTGTTGCACGCCAATCCGGCTTTCCTGCGCCCCTGCCATGGCTGGATGCCGGCGGGCGGCCACCATCTGCACGTCTATGCCGCCGATCTGGTGCGCGGCGCCGATGGCGGCTGGCGGGTGCTGGCCGACCGGACCGAAAGCCCGGCGGGCGCCGGCTATGCCCTGGAAAACCGCACCATCGTCAACCGCGTGCTGCCCGAGCAGTTCCGCGCCAGCCATATCGAGCGGCTGGCGCCGTTCTTCGAAGCCCTGCGCCGCTCGCTGCACGCCATGGCGCCCAGGCGCACCGACACCCCACGCGTGGTGCTGCTGACCCCCGGCCCCTATAACGAAACCTATTTCGAGCATGCCTTCCTGGCCCGCCATCTGGGCCTGACCCTGGTCCAGGGCGAGGATCTGACCGTGCGCGACGGCAACGTCTATATGAAGACGCTGACCGGCTTGCAGCAGGTGGACGTGATCTGGCGCCGCACCAACGGCGAATGGTGTGACCCGCTGGAACTGAGGGGCGATTCCACCTTGGGCGTGGCCGGGCTGGTACAATCGGCCCGCGCTGGCAATGTTGCCATCGTCAACGCCCTGGGATCGGGTCTGCTGGACGGCGGCGCCATCCAAAGCTTTCTGCCGGCCATTTCCCGCCATCTGCTGGGCGAAAGCCTGATGATGGGCTCGGTGCCGTGCTGGTGGTGCGGCAATGACCAGGACCGTGCCTTCGTCGCCGACAATTTGGACCGGCTGGTGCTGCGCCCGGCCTTCCACAACCGCATCAGCCCGCGCCTGGGGTCCAACCTGTCGGGGCTGGAACGTCAGGCCGCCCTGGCCGACATCCAGTCCAGGCCCACCGATTGGGTGGCCCAGCAGGTGGACAATCTGTCCACCGTGCCGGTGTGGGGCGATGGCGGCTTCCTGCCCCGCTCCATGGTGTTGCGGGTGTTCGCCGCCTTCGGCGAGAACGGCTGGCAGGTCATGCCCGGTGGCCTCGCCCGCGTCTCCAGCCAGGCCGACCTGCTGACCGCGCGGCTGCAAACCGGCGGCGGCGGCAGCAAGGATCTGTGGATCATCGCCGACCAGACCTCGTCCGCCGCCTTGCAACCCCGGGGCCGTGCCGCCCCGGTCAAGCTGGTGCGCGGCAACCGCGACCTGCCCTCACGCGTCGCCGACAACATGTTCTGGCTGGGCCGCTATGTGGAACGCTGCGAGGGCTCGACCCGCCTGCTGCGCGCGGCCATCGCCCGTATCGAGGAAGCGCTGGACCAGAACGATCCGGCCCGCGCCATCTATACCGCCCGGGTGATGGCGCGGCTGGGCCTGTTCATCCCGCCCGAGGCGCTGGAAGCGCCGGAGACCCTGCCCCGCGCCCTGATGGCCCACCATCTGGGCGGCGGTGAAGGCGGCCTGAGCGAACAGGTCGACCGCCTGCTGCGCGTGGTGCTGAACCTGCGCGACCGCCTGTCGGTGGATACCTGGCGCGCGTTGCAGCGCCTGCGCGACGACGTCCGCCGCCTGCACCTGGACAACCAGCGCGGCGACACCTTGTCGCGGCTGAACGATCTGATCCTGACCGTCGAGGCGGTCAACGGCCTGTCCATGGAAAACATGACGCGCGGACCGTTGTGGCTGTTCATGGATTCGGGCCGACGGATCGAACGCGCCGTCACCATCGTCGACACCCTGGGCGGCGCCCTGGCCGATGCCGACAATGAAGACGCGGTGCCCATGGAGGTGCTGCTGGATTTGTGGGACAGCGCCATGACCTATCGCTCGCGCTATCTGGCGGCACCGCGTCTGGCCGCCGTGCTCGACCTGCTGCTGTGCGACGAGAACAACCCGCGCTCGCTCGGCTTCCAACTGGCGGCCTTGTCCGACCATATGGACAGTCTGGCCCAGATCGCCGGCAGCAATGGTTTCCTGCGGGCGGAACAACGGCTGATGACGGTCTTGTGCGGCACCGTGCGCACCACCGACGCCCTGGTCCTGGCCCGCTATGACCGCGATGGCGGCTATCATGACGCCGAACGGTTACTGGAAAACCTGCGTTCGCGCCTGTGGGAAGTGTCGGAAGTGCTGTCGCGCGAATATTTCAGCCACGCACAATGGCGTTTGCCGGTGCGACCGCCGGAGTTGCTGGCATGAAATACCGGGTCCGCCATCTGACCGTCTATGAATATGGCGAGGCGGTGCTGCTGTCGCACCATGCCGCCCATTTGCGCCCGCGTCAGGTCTACAACCAAAATTACGACAAGGTGCGGCTGACCATTCGCCCCAATCCAGCGGTACTGCGCGACGGTCAATTGGATTATTTCGGCAATCCCACCACCTTCTTCACCATCCAGGATTCCCATTCCAAGCTGGAGATCGAGGCCAGTTTCGAGGTGGAAACCAGCCCGTCCTTCGGTCTTTACAACCTGGATGGCCCGTCCTGGGATCAGGTGCGCGCCGATCTGGCCGCCGCCACCGCGCCGCATCTGGAAGAGGCCATGGACTTCCTGTTTCCGTCGCCGCAAGTCCCGCTGCTGGACGCCGCCGCCCATTACGCCGCCCCCAGCTTCCCCCCCGGTCGTCCCCTGGCCCAGGCGGTGCTGGATCTGAACAGCCGCATCTTCCGCGATTTCACCTTCGATCCGGTGGCCACCAGCATCGGCACGCCGCTTTCCACCGTCTTCGCGCAACGGCGCGGGGTGTGCCAGGACTTCGCCCATGCCGCCATCGCCTGCCTGCGGGCCATGGGATTGGCGGCGCGCTATGTCAGCGGCTATATCCGCACCATCGCCCCGCCGGGCGGGCAAAAGCTGGTGGGCGCCGACGCCTCGCACGCCTGGGCCTCGGTGTTCATTCCCGGTTGGGGCTGGCTGGATATCGACCCCACCAACAACAAGCCCGCCGGCGAAGACCATGTGGTGGTGGCCTGGGGCCGCGACTACGACGACGTCAGCCCGATCAAGGGCGTGGTGTTGGGCGGCGGCGAACACAGCATCCACGTGGCGGTGGACGTGGTCGAAATATAGCGGTTACTCGGGGGAAAATAGGCCCAGGACAGCCCTGCGCCTTTTTTCACTTTTGCCGTTTACCGCCTTTGCTCGGCAAAGGCGGGAGAAAGGGCGAAGCCCGCGCGGAAAGCAAGCTTCGCGCACAGGCTTTCCTGACCAATATCGGGGAAAAGTACACTGAGGCGAAGCCGAGGGACTTTTCCCCGGGCGGCTATTCCGCCGCCTTGGTCAGGTATTGCTCGACCGGCACCTCGTCGATCTGCTCGGGCAGTAAGAAGCGTTCGGCATAGGTCTTGTAGACCCCCGACGACAGGAACAGGTCGAACAGATCGGGGTCGATGTGCCTGTCCTTCTTGAAGAAGGACAGGATCTTGATGGATTCCGACAGCGTCTTGGCCTTTTTGTACGGGCGGTCCGACGCGGTCAGCGCCTCGAAGATATCGGCGATGGCCATGATGCGCGACGGCACCGACAGCCCGTCGGCCCCCAGCTTGCGCGGATAACCGGTGCCGATCATGGTTTCGTGGTGGGTGCCGGCATATTCGGGCACGCGCTTCATGTGCTTGGGGAACGGCAGGCCTTCCAGCATGGCGATGGTCTGCATGATGTGTTCGTTGATCTTGAAGCGCTCTTCTTCCGACAGCGTGCCGCGGCTGACCGACAGGTTGTAGACCTCGCCGAAATTGTACAGGTTGTCGGGGATGTTGACGTTGAAGCCGAAGCCGGCATAACGCTCTTTGCCGCCGGGACGCGGGATGATGTGCCAGGACTTGTCGTCCAGCAGCTTTTCCAGGGTCGGCAATTGCGGTTCCTCGGCGGGGAAACGCTTCAGTTCCTCGTGCGACAGGCCCAGGCGGTCGTTGAAGGTGCGCACCCAGGTGTGCTGGGCGATCTGCTTCAACCGCTCGACCTTGTCGGGGGCCATGAACTCGCCGCCCACATTGCATTCGGCGACAAAGGCGAAATCGTCCAGCAACTGGGTGCGGCGGCTTTCCATGCGCTGGCGCAATTCGGCCTCGTCGTGGTCGCCGGAAACCACGCCTTGCATGTATTCGATCACCGCGTCGCGCAGCAGCACTTCAAAGCGCATGCGCACTTCGTGGATACGGTTGTAGATGGTCTCCAGCTTGGTCGCCTTGTCGACCACGTATTCCGGCGTCACCACCTTGCCGCAATCGTGCAGCCAAGCCCCGATCTTGAATTCACGCCATTCCTCTTCGGTCGTGAAGGCGAAATCGGCCAGCGGACCGCTGTCCACCTTGCCGGCTTCCTCGGCCAGCATCAGCGCCAGCTCGGGCACGCGTTCGCAATGGCCGCCGGTATAGGGGCTTTTGGCGTCGATGGCGCCGGCGATGATCTTGATCATCGAGTCCATCAACTCTTCCTGGGCGTCCAGCAATTGGCGATTATAAAGCGCGGTGGCCGCCTGGGCCGACAGGGCCTCGACGAAGCTTTGGATGCCGGGGTCGAAGGGAATGATGTCGTTGGTGCCCGGCACACGGGCGTTGATCAATTGCAGCGCGCCGATGACGTCGCCGCCGCGCGGCTTCAACGGCACGGTCAGGAAGGATTGCGAGCGATAGCCGTTGCGTTCGTCGAAAATCTTGGTGCCCGAGAAGTCGAACTGGCTGGCGTCGTAAGCGTCGACAATGTTGACGGTAACCTCGGAATTGACGCAATGACTGACCACGTTGCGGTGATTGGGCTTGCCCTCGGCATCCTTCATGGCCACGGCGGGGATGTTGGGCAACTCGCCCGAGGCACCGCCCACCGCCACCCCCAAGGTGTCGTTGCGCAAAATCTGGAAGCGCAAAGTGTCTTCCTCGGTGCGCATGTAAAGGGTACCGCCATCGGCGTTGGTCAGATCCTTGGCCCCCATCAGGATCATTTCCATCAGCTTGTTGGAATCGCGTTCCGACGACATGGCGATGCCCAGGCCGACCAGTCGCTCCAGCTTCACTTGGGCGATTTCCAGCGCCTTGGCCTTCTGTGCCAGCGATTCCTTCATCGAGCCGAAAGCCTGGGCCAGGGAATCGAATTCCTGGATCACCGAATCCCCTGGCGCCTGACCGGAAAAATCGAAATGCCGCACCCGCTCGGCTTCCGCCGCCAGCGTGCGCACGGTGGCCGAAAGCCGCCCGGAAAACATCAGGGCCGCCGGCAGGATGATCAGCATGACCAATCCGGCCAGCGCCACCATCTGGCCCTGCATGTTGCGGATGTGACTGGTAAAATCGTTGAACGGCGCCAGCACGGCGATGGTGATGGGCAGGCTGTTGTCCACATGCCAATCGGACAGGCGCACCATCATGGTGCCGCCTTCGCCCTCGACGAAGGTGGCCTCGTCCCGCCTGCCGGCGCCAAGCATGCCGGTCAGCACCCGGGCCAGCGGCGCATCGATTTCGGCTAAGGGAGCCAGCGGCGCCGTCGCTTCACCCAGCAGGGATCGGCCCGCCGCCAGCACCCGTGCCTTGTCGTCCAAAAGCACGATGCCGCCATTGGCCGACACCCGTTGGCCGCCGACGAACCCATTGAGATCGGCCAAGGTGATGTCGACGCCGAAGACACCGACCTGCCCCGGCAGCCGGCGCGATGCGGTGATGCCCGGCTGTTGCAGCGAGTTGAACAGATAAGGCGCCGAAAGAACCGGCTTATCGACACTGTCCTGGGCCGGCTTGTACCACCCCCGCGCCCGCGGATCGTAACCGGGCTTGGCGTCGGTCTGGGTCCCCAGCACCGCCCCCGACGGATCGAGGAAGGTCCAATATTGCGTGCGATCCTCGCCCTGGCCGGAAATGGCACGAACGATCATCGCGGTGTTTTCCGGCGCCTTGTGGGCCGCCAGCACGCGGGCATCCTGGCGGGCGGCGATGACTTGCAGGAAGTCGCCGGTCTCGTAACCGAAATACAGGGAATATAACGACTGGTCCTGGGCCAGGGTATCAATCAGGAACGGCACCACCGGATGAGCCAGGCCGTCGCCGACCACCGGCTCCACCCCGGCGGGCAGACGACCGCCCAAGGCCGCCAAGGTCAGGGTATCGCCCATCTGACGATCCACCTGATCGAGCACGCGCGACGAAATTTCCGAGAACAAGGTGGCGGCCGATTGCTGCGCCGCCTTGGTGCTGGAGTAATAGACGTTGCCGATGGCCGCCAACGTCACCACCACGATCACCGCCAAAATGGCGCTGGTGATACTGACGTGAAAGCGCAGACGCAAACGCTTCGACCCACCCATGGCACCGTTCCTCATCCACCCGTTTCATGCCTTAGATAGCAAAATCCACCAGCGCACACTAGAAACAATATTAACCCTTGGTATTACGCACACATCTGAACAAAGCCGGGAATATCTGGATTATTCATAATTTTGCCATTGCCGCCATTGCCCCCGCCGAGCTTGCCCATTATCCTTTCGCGCGTTTCGATCCGCCCACCGGCATCAGGCGGATCAGTCTTGGGGGGACCAAGGGGTTATGAATCTCAATATCAAGATCAGCGTCCTGTTCGCTGCCATCGCTGCTATGCTGATCGCCTTGCTGATGGTCATCAGCCTGTTCGCGTTCCGCAGCTTTTCCATCGCCTCGTCGTCGGAACATATCCGTACGGCGGCGGAAATCGTGCGCGTGCACCTGACCGAATCCATGATCAACGGCGTCATCGACAAGCGTGAAAGCTTCCTCAAGCGTTTGATGGAAGTCCAGGGCCTGGCCTCGGCCCGGGTGGTGCGCTCGCCCGCCGTGGTCAAGCAATTCGGCTCGGGCCTGCACGAGGAAGCGCCCAGCGACGACTTGGAAAATCAGGTTCTGCGCGAAGGCAAGGCGGTCTACGACATCATCGAGACCGAAAACGACACGCTGATCCGCGGCACCATCCCCTTCATCGCCACCAATCGCGGCGAGCCCAACTGCCTGCAATGCCACGACGTGCAGGAAGGCATGGTGCTGGGTGCCGTCACCATGAAGGTGTCCATCGGCAATCTGAAGACCCAGGCCATGCTGACCGTGGCGGCCCTGATCAGCATCGTCGCCCTGTTCATGGGCATCGCCTTTGTCCTGATCCGCCGCATGATCAACCCGGTCTCGGCCACCGCCATCGATGTGGAAAATGCGGTGCAGCGGGCGCTGCGCGGCGACTTCAAGGCCAAGGTCGACCAGATCACCAAGGATGAGATCGGCCAGATCGCCACCGACATGAACCGGCTGCTGGCCTTCCTCGACCAGGGCCTGACCCGCATCGGCGCCAATGTGGCGCGGCTGACCAGCCGCACGCCGTCGCCCGACGAAAACCAGTTGTCGGCCACCATCGACATGGTCGAGGGACTGACCCGCGCCGCTCATTTCAAGCAGGCCATCGAGGAAGACGAAACCAAGGCGGAAATCCATACCCGTCTGGTCCGCGCCCTGGAAGGCGAATTCGGCATCCGCGAATTTTCCATCTACGAAATGCAGGCCAACAAGAACCACATGACCCCGCTTTACGTGGACGGCCAGCCGCAGGCATCGTGCCGCTGGTGCGACCCACAGATCCTGGTGCGGTCCGAAGGCTGCCGGGCGCGACGCACCGGCCATTTGGTCGATGGCGTCCTCAACCCCGGCATCTGCTATTCGTTCATGCCGCCGGAAGAAGCCATGGACCGCAAGCATATCTGCCTGCCGATCATCCAGTCGGGTGCCGTGGGCAATGTGCTGCAACTGGTCGTCAAGCCTGACGAGGAAGCCGCCATGCAGGAGCAGCTGCCTTACGTCAGCGTCTACCTGCGCGAAGCGGCGCCGGTGCTGGAAACCAAGAAGCTGATGGAAACCCTGCGCGAATCGGCGTTGCGCGATCCCATGACCGGGCTCAACAACCGCCGCTTCCTGGAAGAGTACGTGGACACCCTGGTGGCCAACGTCCAGCGCCGTCAATCCCAGGTCGGCATCATGATGCTGGACCTGGACTTCTTCAAAATGGTCAACGACACCTATGGCCACGATGCCGGCGACGCCGTCATCAAGGCCATGGCCAAGGTGCTGCGCCAAGCGGTCCGCGCTTCCGACATGGTCATCCGCTACGGCGGCGAGGAATTCCTGATCGTGTTGCTGGACGCCTCGCCCGAACAGGCCGACCAGATCGCCGAGAAGATCCGTTCCACCGTCGAGGCCCTGGACATCCAGGCCGGTACCACCGTGCTGCGCAAGACCATCTCCATCGGCGTCGCCGACTTCCCCAGCGACAGCGACACCTTCTGGCAGGCGGTCAAGTTCGCCGACGTGGCGCTGTATCAGGCCAAGGACACCGGTCGCAACAAGGTGGTCCGCTTCAATACCGACATGTGGAAAGACAAGAGCTATTGATCAATCGGGGGGCTTCGGACATCCGCCGAAGCCCCCCGGCTTTTCCCCCGGATCAGAACAGGTCAAGCACCGCCTGATCCGCCTTGCCGGCAAAGGATAAGGCCTGCAGCCCCAATTGCGACCGGGTTTGCAAGGCGACCATATTGGCCCCCTCCTCGTTCAGATCGGCATTGACCAGCTTGCCCGCCCCTTCGCGGGCGATGTCGGCCAAATTCTGGGCGAAACTATCCCGTACCTGCAATAAGGCGATATTGCCGCCCATCTCGGCCATGGTGCTGCGCACCGTGGTCAGCGCCACATCCAAGGCGCTGATGTGAAAGTCGATGTTGTCGAGATAATGGTCTTGGCTTTCCCATGGATATTCATGCAGCGACACCGTCACTCCGGGGTAATTCCCGGTGGTGAAGGCGCCGTCGGACAGACCGCTCCCAAGATCATGAACCTCGTCGCCAGGATTGCCGCCGCTGGTCATATAGCCCTGCAAGGCCACCACGGCACGGTATTGCGCGTCGGCGCTCACCGGATTGACGGCATCTTCTCCATCCATGCTCATCACGCCATCGGCATCGGAAACCAAGGCCACGCTGCCGCCCGGGCTTAAGGCCTTCAACGCCCCGATGCCGGTGACCACGGTCTCGGTGGCAACCGCAGACCCGGCGCCGGAATTGGTCATGCTGATCATGCTGGCCGCCCAGGCATCGAACCGGGCCTTCACCGCGGCATCACCGCCATAAGAGGCCGCGTTGATATCGACGGTCTGCGGCGCCAGTCCCAGACTGGCGGCGTTGATGGTGACTCCCATGATCTCCAGCTTCGACACCGGTTCCGCCCCCAATGGGCTGAGCCGCACCTGCACATTTGCGGCCGGATTGCCGATCAGGTTCATGCCGTTGAAATGGGCATCGTTGGCCACCGCGTCCAGTTGCTCGCGCAACTCGCCATATTGCCGATACAACTGGTGGCGGGTGATCTGGCTTGCTTCCGATTTGGCGGCCAGGGCCAAGCCCTTCATCTGGACGATGATGTCCTCGATACCGGACAAACCCTCCATGGCCGCCTTGATCGAGCCGATGCCGCCGGCAATCCCATCCTTGGTTTCCAGCAATCCCATGGCCCGGTCGCCCAAGGCCCGACCTTGGAAATAGGCAATGGCGTCATCAATAACCGACGCCACCTTCAGACCGGTGGCGAGCCGGCTCTGGGTTCGGCCCCGCAGCGCCTCTGTCGATTGGATGGAGCCAAGGTTCTGCCGCGTTGTCGCGGTCAGGGTCACGTCTGCTGGCATGGTATTCTTCCACTAACCTGCAACATATATCGGCACCCATAATCCTATGGGATGCACACAATAGGCAACAAACATCAAACCGATTATACAAATGTCATAAATATCTTATTACGGGAAACGTCGACAGAGATTTATATAAAATAAAAATCCGCCCAATACACAATAAAAAACGGGAGTAGATACACTGTATCCACTCCCGTTTTATGAATTCACTTTAATAGAAAATTACTTCCAGCCAGATTCTTTCTCACAGGCCTTCATCTCGGTTTGATGGGTCTTTTCCCACTGCGTGATGGACTGGGTTTCGTTGTCGTCCATCTTGTTGTTCATGCAAGTACAGTATTTAGTGACAACTTCAACCGAAACTTTGGCATCAGAATTGTCGCTGACGCACTTGGCGACCCACTTGGTATCATCAGCGCCAGCGTTGGCGGCACCAGAGGCGAACAGGGAAGCGGATAAGAACGCGGCAGCCAGCAAATACTTCATGGCAAGTCTCCCATTTTGATTGAACACAGCTCGTATATTCCAGATGGGGAAATTGCAGCCCGGACCTGACGATCTTCATGAGACAGGCCATCGCCCCCCAGACGTCCGTATAGATTGGCACCACTCCCCCGACATTGAAAGGCGTTAGAGGCCACCGCGCGTTGCGAAGTTGTTTTTCACGCCTGCAGACGGTAGGAGATAGTCATATCGGTGGCCGGGACCAGCCCGGACATGATGAAAAACCGTCGCACCGAATGCGCCGTTCCGGGAACCTTGACAGCATGATCCCCATCACCCGCCGCATCGCCATCGACGAGCGCGAGATCAGCGAAAGTTTTTGCCGATCCTCGGGGCCGGGTGGGCAAAACGTCAACAAGGTCGAAACAGCGGTGGAACTGCGCTTCGACGTGCGCAACTCCCCCAGCCTGCCCGACGACGTCAAGACCCGGCTGGAGCGTCTGGCGGGGCGGCGGCTGACCCTGGAGGGCGTGTTGATCGTCACCGCCCAGGAACACCGCAGCCAGGAACGCAACCGGGCCGAGGCCTTGGGCAAGCTGGTCGAGCTGATCCGTGAGGCGGCCAAGCCACCGCCGCCCAAGCGCCGCCCGACAAAACCGACCAAAGGCAGCCAGCAGCGCCGCATGGACAGCAAGGGCAAGCGGGGCGCCATCAAGGCCCTGCGCCAGGGCAAGCCCAGCCACGACTAACTAGATCAACCAAAGATACAAAGTGCATATGTGCACATCCATTATTTTTAGTTGTGTATACTATTTTTTGGAGCATTATCTAGCAATGCAGCCACCTAAGGTTGCTTAACAAGATGAGGGGGATATCCATGACGTTCAAATCCATCCTGGCCGCCGCAATGCTGACCGCCGCCGCCTTCACCGCTCCGGCGGCCATGGCCGACACTGGCGCCGTCGGCCTGTTCCAGGCCTGTTATCAGGTGGGCGGGGCCATGCCCGGCGCCCCCGCCGTCAATCTGCACCTGGCCGTCAACACCCCGGCCCAGGCGGTCAACGGCATGGGTCAGATCACCCAGGCCACCAATCCGCCCTTGAACGAAGCCAGCACTGTCAGCGGCAATTACTCGGTGATGACGGTGATGCCCAACAACACCCACATCCAGGTGCGTCTGACCGGTTATCCGCCGGTGAACTGGCCGCCGCAGGCCGGCATCGGCCCGGTCATTCCGGCTAATCTGGACATGATCATGGTGCTGTCCAAGGACTGGAAGTCGGGTGACGCCCAGTATCAGTACCGCACCGGCCTGGCCAGCGACTGGATCAAGATCGCCAGCGCCCCGGTCAAGCAGGTTGCCTGCAACCAGCCCAAGTAACCGCACATTCCTCCCTGGGGGAAGGCGCCGTGACGCCTTCCCCATTTTTTCCGCTTTGGTTATGCTGGGGCCATGGCGAAGAAGACACCGGCCACCATGGCCATGGAAAAATCCGGCAAGCCCTTTGCCTTGCTGGAGTACGACTACGACCCCGATGCCCAGTCCATCGGCCTGCACGCGGCCCAGGCCCTGGGCTTGCCGGCGTTTCAGGTATTCAAGACATTGATGGTCCAAGCCGGCGACGAAGCGGTGGTGGCCATCGTCCCTTCCGACCGCGAACTGAATTTGAAGGCTTTGGCGGCGGCGGCGGGCAAAAAAGCGGCGGCGATGATGAAGGGGCCGGACGCCGAACGCATCACCGGCTACAAGATCGGCGGCATCAGCCCGTTGGGGCAGAAAAAGCGCCTGCGCGCCTTTGTCGACGACAGCGCCCTTACCTTGGATTTCATCGTCGTCAACGGCGGCCAGCGCGGGCTTCAGATCAAGGCGGCGGCGACTGACCTGATGGCGGCAACTGGGGCGGTGGCGGCCAAGATCGCCACCAGCGACTAAGCCACATCCTCCACATCATCCGCATCCGGGTTGCCGGGCTGGGTTTGCCAGCCCAAGGCCGGCACGGCGATGGTGCGGTTGCCATAGGCGTCCACGTCCGAGGTGATCAGCCCCTGGCCTTCCATGTGTTCCAGCAAGCCCAAGGCCCGACGCGGAGAGCGCGAGCCGCGCGCCCGGGCGATCTGGGCATTGGACGGGCACGGCACCTGATCATGGGCGGCGCGGGCCAGCAGCAGGAACACCGGCTGGATGTCCTCGGCCAGGGCGGCGGAAACGGTCAGCGCCTGATCCCATTCCGGCGTGTCGGCGGTTTCGGCGTCGACACCGGCGCGGACCGAGGCCATCTTGCGGCGGAACGCGCTCATGTCCAGGCTGCGGCCATGGATGCCGTGCTGGCGGCAACGCACCAGAAAATCCTGATAGACCTGGGCCGGCGAGCGATAGACCGCCTCGGGGTCGGCCAGCACCTCGCGCAGCACGTCGTCGATGCTGGCCTTGGGGCCGTCCGGCGGGCGCGGCGGCGGCGCCGTCACCTCGCGCGCCAGCACCTCGCCCGGCGGCGGCGGCGGCGGGCGGGTGGCGGCCAATTGCGCCAGCAATTGCGCCGTATCCATGGGGGCCGGACGGTTGGCCGGGCGCAGCACTTCGTTTTCACCTGCCTTGAAAATCAGATCATGGGCGTCTTCCGGCGGCTTTTCCGGCAAGGGCAGCAGCCGGGCGTTGCCGGTACGGCCATCGGTGGCGACGGCGCCGATGCGGATGGACAGCGGGCGGCGCGACAAAGCCGGCCCCAGGGCGATGAACTGGCCGCGATTGAGATCGCGGAACATTTCCGCCTGGCGGCGCTCCATGCCCAGCAGATCGGCGGCGCGGCTCATGTCGATATCCAGGAAGGTCCGGCCCATCAGGAAGTTGGAAGCCTCCGCCGCCACGTTCTTGGCCAGCTTGGCCAGACGCTGGGTGGCGATGATGCCGGCCAGACCGCGTTTGCGGCCCCGGCACATCAGATTGGTCATGGCCCCCAGACTGGCCTTGCGCGCTTCGTCCGACACCTCGCCGGCAGCGGCCGGGGCGAACAATTGCGCTTCGTCCACCACCACCAGCATGGGGAACCAATAGTCGCGGTCGACGTCGAACAGACCGCCCAAAAAGGCGGCGGCGTGGCGCATCTGCCGTTCGGTTTCCAGGTTTTCCAGGTTCAGCACCACCGACACCCGATGCAGGCGCACGCGGGCGGCGATCTGCTGCAACGCCGCCTCGGTATGGGCGGCGGCATCGACCACCACATGGCCGAATTGCTCGGCCAGGGTGACGAAATCGCCTTCGGGGTCGATCAAGGCCTGTTGCACCCATTGGGCGCTTTGCTCCACCAACCGGCGCAACAGATGCGACTTGCCCGAGCCGGAATTGCCCTGCACCAGCAGACGGGTGGCCAGCAATTCCTCGAGATCGAGCGTCGCGGCGATGCCCGCCTGCGTCGTTCCCATCTCGATGGCTACGGTCATGGTTCTTCCTCTCTCGATAAGCGCCCGACTCTGACCATCAGCGGCGCAGAGTCAAGACTCGCATGACCACTTGCTTGGAAAACGGCGCCACCGCCAGAATTTCCACTTCTGTATCAAAGGCCTGGATGAATTCCAGCAAAGCCTTGAACTCATCCTCGGCCCAGGTGCGGTTGCCGATCAACTCGTCGAAAACGATGATGCTGCCAGCTTTCAGGCGCGGCGCCAAAGCGAACAACACCTGTCGGGCCGAGGCATAGATGTCGCTGTCGATATTGACCAGTCTTACATCGCCGACCTGCTCAGCCAGGAAAGGCGCCAAGGTGTCGTCGAACCAGCCGGCATGCAGCGTGACGTTATCGGCCACTTTCGGCAATTGCGCCCCGGTGGTCAGCACCCCTGCCGGTTCCGCCCCCCAGGATTGCGGCAAGCCTTCAAAGGAATCGAAGCCGTGCACCCCCTGCCCGGCCCGCGCCGCCAACCGATTGAGCGAGGTGCCGCGACGGACACCGAATTCCAGCACCAATCCCGGCACGGTGGCCTGATCGAGGGCGAAATCCAAGATGCTGGCCGACAGCCCGAACAGGCGGGGCGGGCGCGGCAGCAACGGCGCCAGCGCCCGCACCCCGTCCACCAGCGGACGGCGGGCGGGAAAGCCGGCGATATGCTCTGCTTCCATCGCCGCCACATCGGCCCCGGTCAGCAGGCCATAGGCGACGGCAAAGGCCCGATAGCGGCCATTGGCGCCTTGGCAAGCGCAGGCCCGGTCCAGGCGGGCCAAAGCGTCGCCCAGTCCATTCAACTCCAAGGCGGCGGCATGGCTGGCGAACCACGACACCGCATGGTCGGGATCGGCGGCCAGGATGGCGTCGAAACAGGCCAGCGCCTCGCCCCCCTGGCCCAAGGCCAGATGGGCCATGCCGCACTCGTACCGGATCTGCCGGGTTTGCGCACCAGCGCCCGCCAGGGCAATGGCGTCATCATAACGGGCGTCGCGGCGATAGGCGCTGACCAGAGCATCACGCAAGGCGGGGAAGTCCGGGTCCAGCGTCATCACCGCTTCAAAGCCAGCGACGGCGGCAAAGGCATCGTTGCGCTTCAACGCCAGGGCGCCACGACGAAAGGCGACCAGGGCGGCATCGTCACCGTCAAGGCCCACCAGCAGGCGTAGAGCCGCGTCGAAACGCCCGTTTGCGGCCAAGGTAGCCGCGTGTTGTTTGGAATTCATGGCGCGGTTGTGCCAAAGCCTGCGGCCAAACGCAAGGTTAAGGGTTGCAAAGGCTGGGTAACCGGCCAAAATGGCTGCCGACACAAGTGTTTACGAGAATGGAATGCGGCGCGCCCTGCCTCTGTTGCTGTTGTTGCCCCTGCTGCCCGCCTGTTCGGCGGTGGAATCCCATGTGTTGTCCACCGTTACCAAGTTGGAACAAGGCATGGACAGCAACAAGCCGCGCCCAGGGCTGGAGCCCTTGTACCAGCCGGCCAATCCGCCCCCCAATCCGGCCTTTATCCCACCGCCGGTGGCGCCAGACGCCCAGGATCTGCCGTTCCTGCCCCGGCTGTTGACTCAGGCCGAAGCCGAAGCCCTGCTGGCCGGTGATCCGGCGGCGTTACGTTTCCTCGCCATCCGCCGGCTGGCCGAGACCGGGCTGATCCCGCCGACCGACGCGGGCGAACGCATTCAGGCCAACCTGGCGGCGCTGCTGCCGCTGACCACCGCCCAGCCGCCAGCCGCCGGCCTGTTCGCCCCGGCCATGGCACCGTCCGAGATGGAAGGCATCATCCGCGACCTGTGGAACCAACCCCACACCCAGGCCCAGCGTGAATTCCTGATCGACAACATGCTGCCCAAGGATCCGAAGCAGCGCCAGCCGCTGTTCATTCCCGACAAGGAATCCGGGCGGCGCGCCTTGGCCCGGCTGGACCGTCTGTATCAAAGCGGCCTGATCAGCCGCGGCCAGAAGGACGAGGAACTGGCCGCGCTCAACGCCCTGCTGGACGGCAACACCCTGCCGGACTCCCTGCTGGCCCAGGCGCCGCCCGAACCGGTCAAACCGGTGACGCCGAAAAAGCCCGGTCGCGGCACCGGCACCGGCACCGGCTCGGCCAAGCCGATGGAGCGGCTGCAAGGCGGCGTCACCGGCGAGCTCAAGGTCATCCCCTCGCCCATGGAAATCAACGCACCCGCGCTGCCCGCCGGCTTTACCGGTCAGGCCGGCATCCACCTGTTGTCCATGGGCAGCGCCAGCCATGCTGAACAGGCGTGGAAGTCGCTGACCACCGAACATCCGCAACTGGCCGCCTTGACCTATAAGGTGGTGCGCGTCGATCTGGGCGAATTGGGGGTCACCCATCGGCTGATCGCCGGCCCCCTGAGCACAGCCAATGCCGCCGAAATCTGCACAGCTCTCAAGCCCAAGGGCCAGACCTGCCAGCCCACCCCGTTCCCGCCATGAGCCCGGACGAATTGCTGGCGCGGGTGCTGTACCGCGACGCCATGGTGTTGATTATCGACAAGCCTGCCGGCCTCGCCGTGCATGCCGGTGCCCGCGATGGCAGCCACCACCTGATGGACCTGTTGGAACCCTTGCGCTTCGGCCTGCCGCGCAACCCGGAACTGGCCCACCGGCTGGACCGCGACACCTCGGGCTGTCTGGTGTTGGGGCGCCATCGCAAGGCCCTGGCCCGCCTGGGCGAAATCTTCGCCGGCAGCGAAGCGCAGAAAACCTATTGGGCGGTGGTGGTGGGCAAGCCGCCCGCCGAAAGCGGCATCATCGACAAACGCCTGAAAAAACTGGAACGCCGCCACGGCTGGCGCATGGTCGTCGACGACAAGGGCCAGGACGCGGTGACCGAATACCGGGTCCTGGGCGGCAACGGGCGGCTGTCGTGGATCGAGGCCAAGCCCCGAACCGGACGCACCCACCAGATCCGCGTGCATCTGGCCGCCATCGGCTGCCCCATCGTCGGCGATTCTACCTATGGTCGCGGCACCGCCGATCTGGTGTCGCCGCATCTGCACCTGCATGCGCGGTCCATCACCCTGCCCTACAACCCGAAAAAATCGCCGATCACCGCCCAGGCGCCGGTCCCGGCGCACATGATCGACGCCCTGATTCAATGCGGTTGGCATAACCAGGACTAGGGTGGATAGGGATTGTTGCATACAATTACCAGTGCGGGTATTGTATGCAACCCCATCCATTCAACGACGATTCGATATGGCCGCCGAAACGAACAGCAAGAGAATTTATCGTGCCCGCACCGAATCTGGCGACCCCGATCCCATCGATACCCATGTCGGCGCGCGGTTGCGCCTGCGCCGTACGCTGATGGGATTGAGCCAGACCGAGCTGGCCAAATCGGTGGGACTGACCTTTCAGCAGGTGCAGAAATACGAAAGCGGCGCCAACCGCATCAGCGCCAGCCGGCTTTATCATATTTCCGAGGCGCTGGACGTGCCGGTCAGCTTTTTCTTCGACGACATGAGCCGGTCATCCGGGAAATACGGCCTGCACGAGGATGCCGTCGCCTTCTCCGCGCCGGAAAGCAGCCGCGAGGGGTTGGAGATGATGCGCAATTACCACCGCATCACCGACGAGGCCATCCGCCGCAGCGTCTATGATCTGACCAAATCCCTGGCCGCCAAGCTGAACGGCGAGGAAGAATAAAAAGGCCCGGTGGTGACACCGGGCCTTTCGCTTTCTCACGCCTTGCGCTGGTAATACAGGTTCTGCACGTGGTTGCCATGGGCGAAGAACACCCAGCGCTCGGCCAGCAGCCCCACATATTGGACGACAAACGCCAGCCACAGCATCACCCCCGCCCCCAGCGCCAACAGCACCATGGGGGCAAGGAAAGCGGCGACGAGGAAGAAAAACACCAGGGCCCGCACCTTCTCTGGGCTGACGCCGTGGAAGAATTCCTTGGTGTTGAACGAGCCGCCGCCAAAGCCCTGCGACACTTGCCGGATGTGCTGGTGCGGCGCGCCGATGGCGCCTTTCAGCGTCGTCAGTGGGCGCAGCCGGGCATTGCGCCACAGGCTGTAGCCACGCCCGGCCAGGGCGGCGATGGTCAGGATCAGGGCGAGGACAGCGAACAGACCGGTCAGCACCGATGCCCAACTGGCGGCATAGGCGGCGGCCAGGGTAAAGCCCGAGGCCAGCCCCATCAGGGTGTAATTGATCACCGTCCACACGCTGGCCCATTCGCGGATGAACTTGACGCAGGCATAGATCATGCCGGTGCAGATGAACAAAGCCACACAGGCGGCGATGGTGATGAAACCCACCGCCATGGTCAGGTCCAGGCTTTTGCCATTGGCAAAATGCAACAGCGGCATATCCAGGCCCAGCCAATGCAGGCCGCCATAAAGCACCGCCATGCCCATCACCGCCGGCAGGGCGATGACTTCACGCGACAGCCACGAGGTGCGCCATTGGCTGGCGGCGCGCCAGGCCCGGGCCGGATTGGCCAGATGGAAGAACGAGGCCAGCAGGCCCAGGGCCAGCAGCACCAGGGCGATGAACGCCCCCAGGGCATAAAAGCCCCCCGGTACGGTCTGTTGGCCGGTACCGACCACCAGGAACAATTGACCGGCCACCAGGGCGATCAGCAGGCCTTGGGCGGCGCCGATCAAGGTGGTGAGGAAGAGAACGGAAAAAGCGGGACGCATGATTTATCTCCCCTCCCTTACCACTGGGACGCGTCGTCGATGGTGGGACCACCGAATTTCGGCGGCTCGGCTTCCCGCGACAACGGATTGTCGGCGCGCTGCAACTGGTCGTCATGCACCTGGGCATTGGTCTTGCGCCGGGGCAGATAATGGTTGGCCGGGTTGGTGCCGGCTTCCGGCATCAGCTGATAGCCGCCATTGTCGCGGATGGCCCGCGACGCCTCGGATTCGGGATCCTTGATGTCGCCGAAGATGCGGGCACTGGCCGGGCAGGCCAGCACACAGGCCGGCTTGCGCCGTTCCGGTTCCAGGGTCTGGTCATAGATGCGATCGACACACAGGGTGCATTTCTTCATCACCCCGGTGACTTCGTCGAATTCGCGGGCGCCATAGGGGCAGTTCCACGAACAATATTTGCAGCCGATGCACTTGTCGTAATCGACCAGGACGATGCCGTCGCTTTCACGCTTGTAGGACGCGCCGGTGGGGCAGACCGGCACGCACGGCGGGTCTTCGCAATGCAGGCAGGATTTGGGGAAGTGCACGGTTTCCGTATTGGGGAAGGTGCCGCATTCAAAGGTCTGCACCCGATTGAAGAAGACGCCGTCGGGGTCCTTGCCGTAAGGCTGCTGGTCGGGCATGGGACCGGCCCAGCCCGAGGTGTTCCATTCCTTGCAACTGGTCACGCAGGCATGGCAGCCGACGCAGACGTTCAAGTCGATGACCAGGGCCAGTTGTTTTTCATTCGCCATCGTCATGTCCCCCGATCAACGCTTCTTGCCGGCGAAGAAGGCGCGCATCTTGGCGCCAAAGCCGGTCTGGCCCGGCAATTGCCCCAAAGTGGGGAATTGCGGCCAGCTTTCCTGGGGTTCGTCGGCGGCAGCCGGGGTGATGCGCACGCGCACGTCGTACCACGCCGCCTGCCCGGTGACCGGATCGGAGTTGGAGACATGCCGCCCGCCCACCATGTTGGGCAGTTCCTCGGAAATCAGGTGGTTGAGCAGGAAACCGTTCTTGGCCTCGTTGGCGTCGCCGTCCAGACCCCAGGCGCCCGAGGCCTTGCCGATGGCGTTCCAGGTCCACACCGTGCCCGGCTCCACCGCTTCGGTGAAGCGCGCCATGCACCGCACCTTGCCCCACGGGCTTTCCACCCACACCCAGCCACCATCGTCGAAACCGTTGGCGGCGCCGACGCTGGGATGGACCATGATGAAGTTCTGGGTATGGATTTGCCGCAGCCAGGCGTTTTGCGAATCCCACGAATGGTACATGGCCATGGGCCGCTGGGTCAGCGCCGACAGCGGATAGCGGGCGGTGTCGGTCTTGGCCCATTCCAGCGGCGCGTAATGGAACGGCAAGGGGTCGAAGAACTGTTCGACCCGGGGCCGCAATTCGTCCGGCGGCTGCTTGCCCTTCCACTTACCCTGGGCGGCAAGACGGAATTTTTGCAGCACTTCCGAATAGATATGGATGTTGATGGGGTCGTGATAGCGCACCAGCCGGTTGCCCTGGGCCCAGGTCAGGTAGCCCTTGTTCCAGTTGCGCATGTACTGGAAGCTTTTGGGCAGATGGTGGTGGTAGTGGTTGTTGTTGCGGGCATACATGTCCCATTGGTTGGGATTGGGCTCGCCGACCATGGACTTTTCGCCCGATTTGCCGCGCCAGCCGGCCAGGAAGCCGATGCCCGAGCCCGGCTCGGTCTCGAAATTGGTGATGAAATCGGGATAGTCGCGGTACTTGCGCGTGCCTTCCTTGGTCATGAAGGCGGGCAGCTTCAGCCGCGTTGCCAATTCGATGATGACATCCTGGAACGGGCGCGAATCGCCTAAGGGCGGCATGATCGGCACGCGCACCGAATCGACCGGCCCGTCGAATTCCGAGATGGGCCGATCCAGCATGGACATGACGTCGTGGCGTTCCAGATAGGTGGTATCGGGCAGCACCAGATCGGCGAAGGCCACGGTTTCCGACTGGAAGGCGTCGCCGACCACCACGAACGGGATCTTGTATTCGCCGTTTTCGTGCTTGTCGGTCAGCATCTTCCGGACTTCCGACGTGTTCATGGACGAATTCCACGCCATGTTGGCCATGAACAAAAACAGCGTGTCGATGGGGTAAGGGTCGCCGCGCCAGGCATTGGTGATGACATTGTGCATCAAACCGTGCACCGACAGCGGGTATTCCCAGGAAAAGCCCTTGTCCAGGCGCATGGGGGCGCCGTTCTCGTCCACCGACAGATCATCGGGATCGGCGGGCCAGCCCAGCGGCATGCCGTCCAAGGGCGTCGACGGCTTGACCGCGTGCGGCCCCTTGGGCGGCTTCGGACACGGCGGGATCGGACGCGGGAACGGGGCGCGGTGCCTGAAGCCGCCGGGACGGTCGATGGTGCCCAACAGGCTCATCAGAATGGCCAGGGCGCGGATGGTGTGGAAGCCGTTGGAATGGGCCGCCAGACCGCGCATGGAATGGAAGGCGACCGGATTGCCGGTCACCGTCTGGTGCTCGTTGCCCCACGAATCGGTCCAGGCGATGGGCAATTCGATCTTCTGGTCGCGCGCGGTGATGCCCATTTCGTGGGCGAGGCGGCGGATGGTGTCGGCGGGGATACCGGTGATGCCCTCGGCCCATTCCGGCGTGTAATCCTTGACCCGCTCCTTCAGCAACTGGAAGGCCGGCTTGACCGGGGTGCCGTCGGGCAGGGTGTATTCGCCCATCAGCCGGCCCTCGGTGCCCTTGGTGCGCGACAGCACCGGCTGGTCGGTGGCTTTGTCCCACCAGAAGCGGTCGGGGGTATCGAAGGTGTCGGGGCGTACGCCGACATTGGGGTCACGGGCGAACAGGCCGTGATCGTCGCGCTTGATGTCCTGGATGACCAATTCAGCGGAATTGGAATATTGCATCAGGAACTCGCGGTCGAACAGGCCGGTTTCGATGATCTCGCGGATCAGCGCCAGCAGCAGGGCGCCATCGGTGCCGGTGCGGATGGGGATCCATTCATCGGCGATGGCGGCATAGCCGGTGCGCACCGGATTGATGGCGATGAACCGCCCGCCGCCGCGCTTGAACTTGGCCAGCTCGATCTTCATGGGATTGGAATGGTGATCCTCGGCGGTGCCGATCATCACGAACAGCTTGGCCCGCTCCAGATCGGGACCGCCGAATTCCCAGAACGAGCCGCCGATGGTGTAGATCATGCCGGCGGCCATGTTGACCGAGCAGAAACCACCATGGGCGGCATAATTGGGGGTGCCGAACTGCTTGGCGAACATGCCGGTCAAGGCCTGCATCTGGTCGCGCCCGGTGAACAGGGCCAGTTGCTTGGGGTCGGTCTTTCTGATGTGGTCCAGCCGGTCGCCCAGCATGGTCAGCGCCTCTTCCCACTCGATCGGCTCGAACTGGTTGGAGCCACGCTCGGCCCCTTGCTTGCGCTTCAGCGGCTTGGTCAGGCGGGCGGGGGAATATTGCTTCATGATCCCCGACGCGCCCTTGGCGCAGATCACGCCGTGGTTCAGGGGATGCTCGGGGTTGCCCTCGATATAACGCACTTCACCGTCGCGCAGGTGCACACGGATGCCGCAGCGGCAGGCGCACATATAGCAGGTGGTGGTCTTGACCTCGGCCCGGCCAAGCTGGGAATCGCAAGAAGTGACGGGGTCTCGCATGAACTGGCTCCCTGGGGTCGACCGCTTGCCGCCAAAGGCTCAGGCAAACGGACACGGCCCCCTTCGCGCGCAAGGCGAAGGCCGTTCTCTCCTGTCCGTGTCCCTGTCCCCTGGCCATTTGCGGCCTTATTTGTCGGGGATACAGTAATTAAGAACGACCTAATAAAGCAAACATTACTTCGCCCTGTCGCGTCCCAGCCCGATCAGGGCCAATGGTCCCAACGCCGCCACCGCCCCCAGACTGGCAAAAGCCAAGGCCCAGGCCAGGGCCGATTGGGCGCCGCCGGCACTTTCCAAAATCCAGCCAAAGGCCAGCGGCCCCAGGAAAGCGCCGGCAAAACCGATCAGCGAATGCACGGCGATGGAGGCGCCGCGGCGTTCGGGTTCGGCGGCCAGCACCGCCCCGGTGGTCAGCGCGGCGGAATCCAACTGCACCACGCCGTTATAGACCAGCATCAGTACCACCACCGCCGCCATCCCCCAGCCCGACGACAGCCCGACCAGCACGGCACCGACGGCGGAAACCATGGCGAACAGCGAACAGGCCCGAATACGGTCGTATTTCAGCGCCAGGGCAGCGCCGCCGATGCTGGCGATCATGGCCACCACCGACGACAGCGCCGCCACCAATGTGGGGGTGAGAAAGGCCGGACCGGCGGCGGCGAAAGCCAGAAAAGCCACCATCCACGACCTGAGGCCGAACAATTCCCACATATGGGCGAAGTATCCCAGCACATAGGCCATCACCCGACGATTGGCCAAAACCGGGCGCAGGTCCAACAGCTTGCCGGCAGGCTTGGCGGCGGGGATGCGGCTGTCCAGGGCCAGCACCAGGGTAGCCGCCACCAAGGCCCCCACCCCCAGCAGGGCAAAGGCGCCACGCCAGCCCAGGATTTCGGCGAACAGCCCGGCGGTCAAAAACGAAATGCCGGTACCGAGCGAGAAGCTGGCGGTGTACCAGCTCATCCATTTCGGCTGATCGGGCCCGTCGGTGCGGTCGACCAAGGCCTTCAGCCCCGGCATATAGGTACCGGCCAAACCGATGCCGGCCAGGGCGCGGAACACCAAGGCTGTCCAAAATCCTTCCGCCAACACCGCGAACAGCAGCGCCGACAGCCCGGCCACCACCGCCCCGGCCACATAGACCCGGCGGGCGTCCAGACGATCGGTCAACGCGCTTAAGGTTGGCACCGCCGCCGCGTAACCGGCAAAGGTGATCCCCGACAGCCAACCGGCCTCGGTACTGGAAAAGTCGAATAGGGAAATAAAATCAGGCAAAAGCGCGGGAAAGGCGAATACAGGCCCCATGGTCAGCACTTCCGCCAAGCACAGAAGACGCACCGCCCCCACACCGCGCCCGAGATATTTGAACATATGTATATTCTTATAAGGTTTTGTCATATGATCCGCCCGCAGTGGGGGGGCTACCACTCGGTTGTCTATCGCGGGAAGGGTGTATCGAACATGCACATTGGGATTGCCGTTCGTTTCGGCTTGGCTTTGGTTGGCGTCTCATTGGCTTCGGCCCTGGTCATCGGCTTTGCCGTCAACGGCTATTTCACCAGTATGATCGCGAGCGCGGAAAAGGTCGAGTTGCACAGCCGTTTCGACCAATTGGTGGAAACCATCGACGCCAGTTCCCGTCAGGCCGAGGCCATGGCGTCGCTGGTCGCTGCCCTGCCCGGCGTGCCCGAACTGGTGCAAGCCGGCGAGCGCGACCGGCTGGCGGTGCAGATGACCCCCGTCTTCAAGCAATTGACCAAGCCCTATGCGGTCGAGCAGTTCCAGTTCCACCTGCCGCCGGCGACGTCGTTTTTACGGGCGCATCAGCCGGCCAAGTTCGGCGACGACCTGTCGAAAATCCGCGAAACCGTCATCCGCACCAATGCCGCCAAAAAACCCACCCGCGGCCTGGAAATCGGTCGCGCCGGCCTGGGCGTGCGCGGCGTGGTGCCCCTGTTTGCCGGCGAAACCCATGTGGGCTCGGTGGAATTCGGCCTGTCCTTCGGCAAGCCGTTCTTCGACGAGTTCAAGGCCGCCCACAAGCTGGATGCCGGCCTGCTGGTCCCCGACGAAAACGGCTTCAAGCTGTTCGCCGCCAGCTTTGAAAGCTCGCGCCTGAGCACGGATGAAATCCGTCAGGCCCTGGCCGGCACCCCGGTGGTGCGCACCTTCACCGATGGCGGCCAACGCATTTCCGTCCTTGGCCAAGCAGCGCTGGATTATTCCGGCAAGCCGTTCGGAATCATCGAAATCGCCATGGATGGCCAGGCCTATGCCGACCAACTGGCCGAGGTCCACCGCACCATCGCCATCCTGGTGATCGGCACCTTGCTGGTCACCATCGTCGTCAGCGTCTTGCTGGCCCGCAGCATCACCAACCCCATCCGCCATCTGACCACGGCCATGGACCGCATCAGCCAGCACGATTTCAACGTCGTGCTGACCGGCACCGAGCGCCCCGACGAAATCGGCCACATGGCCCGCGCCGTCGAAGTCGTCCGCGACGAGGCGAAGAAACTGGCCTGGATGGAATCCGAGCAAAAGCGTCTGGTCGAGGAAATGCAGGCCAACCAGGACACCTTGCATAAATCCATGCGCTCGCAACTGGAAGGCGTGGTCCAGGCGGCTATCCAAAGCAACGAAGCCGGCGTCGTGCTGGCCAAGATGATGGGCGACGTGCGCAAGGCGGCGCAGGAAAGCCAAGCCATCGCCGCCGCCATCGAGGAGATGGTGGCGTCCGTCAACACCATCGCCCAGAACTCGGAAGTGGCGGCAGCAGAAGCCGGCGACGCCGAGGCGGCGGCCCGCAACGGCGTCCGCGATGCCGGCACCGCCCGCCAAGCCACCGAGACCCTGACCAGCGCGGTCGAGGACGTGGGCGGCAAGATCCGCAATCTAGCCAATGCGTCGCAACAGATCGGCGCCATGGTCGACCAGATCGAGGCCATCGCCAGCCAGACCAACCTTTTGGCCCTCAACGCCACCATCGAAGCGGCCCGCGCCGGCGAGGCCGGCAAGGGTTTCGCCGTGGTCGCCGCCGAGGTCAAGGGGTTGGCCAACCAGACCGGACGCGCCACCGAGGATATCCGCAACCGCATCGCCGCCCTGACCCAGGAAATGGCCGCGGCGCTGAAATCCATGCATGACAGCACCGCCGCCGCCGCCGAAGGGCAACAGGCGGTGGATCAGGTCACCAACGGCCTGGGCGCCATCGCCGAACGGGTCGACGGCGTCACCGGCCACATGCGCGACATCGCCGGCATCCTGACCCAGCAATCAGCAGCGGCGGCCGAGATTTCCGGCGGTTCCTTACGCATCGCCGAATTGTCCAACCGCAATCTGGATGAAATCTCGGAAGTGCTGGAAGCCATGCAAAATGCAGCCACCGTGCTGGATCAGCGGGTCGAGGAATTCTCCAGCCTGAGCAACGCCGAAAGCATCATCCAGATCGCCAAGAACGACCATGTCCGCTTCAAGCGCAGCATCATCGACCGCCTGCTGGAACGCAACGACCTGACCGCCGACCGGGTGTCGACCCACCATTCCTGCCGTCTGGGCAAATGGTACGATGCTGTGGACAACCCGATCATCAAGGCACACCCGGCCTTTGTCCGTCTGGCCGATCCGCATCAGCGCGTGCACGCCCATGGCAAGCGCGCCCTGGAACTGCACGCCCAAGGCGACATGGACAACGCCAATATCGAAGTGGATCTGATGAACACCGCCTCGCACGAGGTGCTGGACCTGCTGGACGAACTGGGCCGGGCGGTGGCCCAGGATTGACCTGGATCATGGCGGCACCGGTGGCGGACGGGCCAGGATGGCCCATCCTTCGCCATAGGTGCCGCCATGCGTATCGCCATCACTCTTGCCCTTGCCCTGATCACCACGCCGGCCCTGGCGGCCGAGCTGACCATGTACAAAAATCCCAGTTGCGGCTGTTGCCAGGGCTGGGCCGAGTACATGCAAGGCCAAGGCTGGAAAACCAAGATCATCGACATCGATGAGATCGAGCAGATCAAACGCCGCTACAATGTGCCGGCGCGCATGGAATCGTGCCACACCGCCCTTATCGACGGCTATGTGGTCGAAGGCCACGTGCCGGTGGCGGCCATCGACAAATTGCTGAAGGAACGCCCCCGGGCTACCGGCCTGGCGGCACCGGGCATGCCGCAGGGATCGCCCGGCATGTCCGGCACGCCGGAACCCTTTGTCGTCTACCTGTTCGGCCCCGACGGAGCCACGCCGTTCATGCGGTTCTGACCCCGCCGTTTTGTCGACAGCCATTCATCACCCCATACCGCACAGCTCTTTCAGAATCGCTCGAAAAACTATACCTTAGGTGTGGGATGGGTGGATTACCGGCATAGCTAACGCGTAGGCTGTGCATATCGATTGACCAATCACCCCTAGAGCGTAAATTCACGGCGGGCGGCATAGAATTGGCGAACATCGATAACGGCCAGAATGGCAGCGTTTCCCGAACCCCTTCGACGGGGCGCGGTGCGGGTGTGCCCTTGTCCCAAACCATCGACGCCACCGGCGCCGGTCGCGTGCATGTGCCCGGCGGCGACCTGATCCTGACGGCCGAATACGTCCGCTCGGGCAGCGATCTGATCCTGGTGGGCGAAGACGGCAGCCGCGTCGTCATCCGTGGCTATTTCGCCAGTGAAACCCCGCCCGATCTGGTCGGCGCCGCCGGTCTGGTCATCGACCCGGCCCTGGCCGCCAAGCTGGTCGGCCCGCTGGCCCCGGCGCAATATGCCCAGGCCGGCGGCAATACTGGGCAAGTGGCCATCGGCACGGTGGAAGTGGCCGGCGGCACCGTCCAGGTCCGCCACGCCGACGGCAGCAAAGGCACCCTGAAAAAAGGCGACACCGTCTATCAGGGCGACCAGTTGCAGACCGGCGACGGCGGCAACGTCGCCATCGTCTTCGCCGACAAATCCACCTTCTCGCTCGGTGCCAAGGGCCGTCTGGTGCTGGACGAACTGGTCTATGACCCGTCGGCTCATAGCGGAAACTCGCAGATTTCGGTGGTCGGCGGCTCGTTCACCTTCGTTTCCGGCGACATCGCCAAGCTGGCCCCCGACGCGGCCATCGTCAAAACCCCGGGTATGACCATCGGCATCCGCGGCACCGCCGCCGGCGGACGGGTCAGCGGTGAAGGCGTGCAGGTGGTGCTGGCGCCGGAAAAGGGCGGCGCCACCGGCCAGTTGAACATCACCACCCAATCGGGTCAAAGCTTCACCATCAACACCCCCGGCCTGGGCCTGAACCTCAGCCCGCAGGGCGTGGCCCAGGTGCAGCAGTTCAGCCCCGCCGACGTGGGCAAGATGCTTGGCAACGCCTCGGTCGGTTCGTTCTCGAACCAGATCGAGAAGGGCTTCGACAATGGCGGCAACACCAACCAGCCCAACGACGCGCCGTCGCCACCGCCGAGCCTGTATCAGGAACGCCAGGGGCTCATCGACGGCAATAATTACTTCAACGGCCTGACCGAAAACGCCCGCGCAATCGTGGTCGAGGCCATCGCCGAATTGGCCGGTCAAATCCAATACACCATCGGCAATGTCAAGGTGGAATTGCCGCCGCCGGAGGAGATCAAAGGCGAGGATATCCTGGCCGATGACAATGCCGTGCTGGCCGCCCTGGCGGAAGTGGGCAAGCTGGCCGGACAGGTGACCGGCATCAGCGGGGTGCTGTCGCACATCACCCCCAACGCCCTGGTCCAGGCCGAATTCGGCGCCGGCATCGACGCCCCCGCCGGCACCGGCGGCACCGCCGAGCGCATGTTGGCCATCCTGGAATTGCTGTCGGGACAAAAATGGACCGACATCAATGCCGATGGCAGCACCATCATCACCTATTCCTTCCCCGACAACGTGCCGGTGGACTATGCCGGCCAGATCGAGGCCGGCGGTTTCTCGTCGTTCTCGGACCCGCAAAAGGACGCGGCGCGCGCTGCCCTGGCCCAATGGGCGGCGGCGGCCAATATCACCTTCGTCGAGGTCACCGGTGACGGCGGCGAAATCCGTTTCGCCAACACCACGCTGGGCCCCGACGTCGCCTGGACCTATTTGCCCGGTGAAGGTCAGGGCGGCGATGTGTGGATCGCCGCCGATTATGCCGACAACGGTCAGTTGAACCCGGGCGAGTACGGCTATTTCACCCTGTTGCACGAAATCGGCCACGCCTTGGGCCTGGAACATGCCGGCGATTACAACGGCGGCGGCAGCCCGACCAACGCCTATGATTCGCGCCTTTACTCGATCATGTCGTATTTCGGCGGCTCGGCGCTGGAATACCCGCTATCGCTGCAGGAAAACGACATCGCCGCCATCCAGGCCCTGTACGGGGCCAAGGGCGTCGATCTGGCGTCCTATTTCCTCGGCGGGCTGTCGGTCACCTTGCAAGGCGGCAATGCCGGCGCCGCCTGGATGGTGTCGGACATCGATTATGACGGCGATGGTGTCGTCGGCGATGCCGACGACAACGCCATCGACGACGCCGTCGACGCCTTCCTCGCCGCCGGCGACCTGGACGGCGACGGCGACACCGATGACGACGACGCGACCGTCCTGGCCGAAATCAATGCGGTCCTCACCGCCGGTACCGATGAGGATGGCGACGGCGACATCGACGCCGACGACAAGATCGCCGCCCTGACCGAATTGCTGGACAGCAAGACCACCGAGATCAACCAGATCCTGACGGAGACCGCGGGAGCGGGGGCGACCAGCGGGCTGTTCTCGTCGCTGCAGGTGGCGGTGGCCGAGGCCAAGGTCACCGTTCTTGCCGCCAAGATGGAAATCGTCGCCGAGCGGCAGGAAGCCATTCAGACCAAGATCATCGCCCTGCAAAGCAGTGGTGATCTGTCCCAGGTGACCTTGCTGCAAAGCAAGCTGGAAAAATATCAGACCGAAGCCGCCACCTATAAATCCGAGGCGGAAACCACCGCATCAAGCTTTTCCAGCACGGCCATCCTCAACAAGATCAACACGCTTCAGACTCAGTTCACCCGTGGCGAAACCGCCGCCGGCGTCGTCAACGCCGCCCTGCCGGTACTGAAATCGTCGCAGAAATCCGAAGTCATCGACGCTTGGACCAGCGGCACCGCCGAAGCGCGCGAAGCCCAGTTGCTGCAAGCCCGCAACGGCACCACCACGGCGCTGGACACCGCAAAAACCAGCAACCAGACGGTCATCACCGATCTGGACGACGCCCGCAAAGTCGAGCAGCCGCTTTATCTGGACTGGCAGAGGAAGCTGGCCACCGCCACGGTCAAGCGTGACTACGCCGATGGCAGCGTCAAGCCCATCCTTGACGATGCCGGCGAGGCCGTCACCGCCCTGGATGCCGGCAGCGCCACCGGCACCGATCTGGCCCTGGCCGCCACCAAGACGGTGAACGCCTATGCCGCCGCCGGCAGCACCCGCGCATCCTTGCTGACCGAGGCGCTGACCGCCGCCCAATCGGCCAAGGACAGCGCCGATGCCGGCTATCAGGCCGCCTTGGCCGAGTACAAGACCGAGAACCCCACCGCCACCACCGCCGAAGCCGACAAATATATCGAAGTGGCGGCGTGGAAGACCGCGCAACTCATTGCCGGCGACGCCCACACCCGCATCACCAACGCCATCGCCGCCTTGGGCTCGAGCGATGAAAGCGTGGTGATGGAAGCCACTACCGTGCTGGTGGCGCAAAGCAACGCGTCGTTGTTGGAAGTGCAGGCCTATTTCACCGATCTGCAAACCCAGTGGCAGACCGCCTATACCGCCCTTGACACCGAAGCCGACACGGCGGAAGCCCTGGCCGCCGCCGCCAACACTGCCTATAGCGCCAAGCACAATATCGTCACCAGCCTGGAAACCCAGGCGACGGCCAAGATGACGGCGTTGCTGGCCGCCTATGATGCCAACACCAAGGCCCAATCCGAATGGGCGGCGGCGGAGTGGTATACCGATTACGCCCAAGGCACCGCCACCAACGCGGTGCGGGCGGAAATCATCGATGCCGTCAATCTGGCGGTGACCGCCACCAAACAGGCCGAGGATCTGGCCCAGACCGCCAAACAAGAGGCCACCGAGGCCGAAGCCCATGTGGGCAACCTGACCGACGCCACCAGCGACGCCACCACCGCCCGCGAGGCGGCTAATCTGGCCATCGTCAAGTATCAGGCGGCGGAAGACGCCCGCGCCGCCGCCGAGGCCGCCCTGACCAAGTCCGAGACTTGGCGCGTCAACACCGACGAGATGGACACCATCTATCAGGCGGCGGTCAAGGCGGTGGCCTCCGCCGCCGCCGCCCGCGACGCCGCCGACGCCGCCGCCGACGCCGCCGAGGCCTATCGCGACGTCGCCGCCAACACCTTGTCCCTGGCCGATGCCAACGCGCTGAAGGCGACGGCGGATTCCGCCGGTATCGACGCCGCCCGCGACAAGGCGGAAGCCGCCGTCGAAGATGCCACCCAGTTGAAGCAACAGGCCGACCAAGCCCTGGTCGACGCCGCCGCCGCCAAGGCCGCCTTCAATAACGCCACCACC
>Ga0075012_10000499_pt1 | contig 41199 bp, 46 predicted proteins | sample All_14_2_FD_71474 | JGI IMG/M metagenome (GOLD analysis project Ga0075012, IMG submission 71474) | Freshwater microbial communities in response to fracking from Pennsylvania, USA - Allegheny Zone_MetaG_DW_15 | ecosystem: Environmental > Aquatic > Deep subsurface > Groundwater > Drilled...
CTATCATATTGATCATCCTCTTTCCCTCCTCATTTACTATTTATTATAGTTTAGAAGAGGTTTCTAGGTGGCTCAATTTTAAATGACGATGGGTGGCTCAGTTTTATATTACGATATACACATGACACATCCAATCACTTGGTGAAAATGTTGTATTGAGGTGTAGTGATATAATTTTTTAGAGAATTGATGTTCTCACACTCGAGAAAATGTATGCTTAGAACATAGTGTGATGTTTCCAGATTGATTTTGATGTGTTTTCACATTGGTTAAAAAGACAAAAAATGAAGCATATAATCCTATTTGAAGGGATTAGATACTTCTTTTTTGTATGAATATCTTTGTTAAGCCGTTTTTAAAGAAAGCAATGTGATACTTTCAACGTGCGTTGAAAAAACCATATTGCTTGTAAAATGAACCTTGTGTGGATTAAAGAAACATTAAATTCGACTAAAATATGTTTACCTTTACATGGTTGAAAATTGTCAACAATACCAAAGTAACATATTTTATGGATCCAATGAACCCGTTAATCCTTATAGCCTGAATGGATCATCATTTAAAAGAAAGTGTTTCAAACCGATAGTAATAATGCCGTAATCATCTTTTCTAACATCAATATTATCTCTTACAATAATGAATTTCCTAAATGAATCATCAACATTCAAAAAGGGTCTTTTCTCTTGTCTCACTTTATCGCTGTTTGGTAAATGATATGCTGATTGTATATAGATTTTATCATTTGTCATATTAGCAACAAAATCAATTTCTAGAGATTTTCTTACATAATTGCCATTTTCGTTTTTTTCACTGACTTCAACAACACCAATATCTACATTATAACCTCTTTGAATAAGTTCATTATAAATGATATTTTCCATCATGTGTGTGTCTTCTAATTGCCTGAAGTTTAAACGGGCATTTCTAAGTCCCATGTCCACAAAGTAGTATTTTGAAGGTGTATTAATATACTTTCTACCCTTAATATCGTAGCGATTAGTTTTCTTAATTAAAAATGTATCTTCTAAAATATCCAAATAACTCTCTATGGTGTTTCTCGAAAGCGTTTCTTGTTTCACACTTTTGAAGGTATGTTCTATCTTTGATGGATTTGTCAAGGAACCAATCGATGAAGAAATGATGTTAAGTAGCGTTTCTAATTGGGAATCATTTCTAATCCCATATCTTTCTTTGATATCCTTAATATATATTTCATTAAATAAATCTTTTAAGTACTTAGACTTTTGCTCATTCGTGCTTCTTTCTAATACAAAAGGCATTCCACCATAAATAATATATTCATTCCATGCATCATCAAAGTCTTTTCCTCGAGCATCATAGTACTCTTTGAACGTTAAAGGAGACACATAAATTTCATCGCCTCTTCCTCTAAACTCAGTGATCACATCTTTAGATAAAAATCTAGAATTAGATCCACTGACATAAACATCTAAGTTCTTAATTTTTAACCACCCATTTAAAAGCGGTACAAAACGATTAACTTGTTGGATCTCATCGACAATTAAATAATACATTTGGTCATCCTTAATCAATGATTTTACGTGATTATTTAACACATAGGCGTCTGTTAAATATTCATTTTCCAAATCTTCTAAGGAAATTCTTATAATATGATCTTCATTGACACCCAAGGAGATAAGATAATCGTAAAATATTTCATTAAGCAAATATGATTTTCCACATCTTCTAATACCTGTAATTATTTTGATCATTTTGTTATGCATTTTACTGATTAACTCATTAAGGTACTTGTCTCTATTAATTCTCATTTTATTATCACCTATTGCATATTTTTGCATGTTCTTGCAATTTTATTCAATACAATTTTAGCATAATAATCAGATTATATCAATATGCAATTCAAACTATTGAATTTTTTTGCAAGAACTTGCATTTATAATCAACCATTAACTTGCTTAAATGGCATTTCACAAATCAACGTATAACTTTTCAGTATCCGTTTACCTGCACATATGGTATCCTAAAACTCACTTTTTAAATGAACGAGCAGTGAACAAGTCACACTTTTTTTTCAATCCATTCATATTCAATAAAATCAGCATTAAGTTCGAGCATAATTTCGCTAGTGTCGAAAAATTTGATAATTATCGACTCATATCCAATATAGACTCATGAATCAATAAATGATACAAGAACTACAAAGAACGTAAAGTACAAGAAAATGGTATCAATTCAAAGCTTTACTCTAAAAAGTGCTTTGGCTACGACCATGACAAAGACGGCAATCTGGTCATCAAAGAGCCAGAAGCATCTGCAGTTCGGTTGATTTTTGAAAGCTATCTGGCAGGATACAGTATTTTAGGTCTGCGTAGGTTGTTACTTGAAAATGGAATCAACTCTCCGACAAATAAAATACTATGGTGCAAACAGTCCATCGAGATGATTCTAAATAATAATAAATATACCGGAGACTCTACAATTCTTGACCCTGAGAAAACTCAAAGCGACAGAGATGGTTATTGCGTTTATAATCATCATCCGGCTATTATCAGCAGAGAAATGTTTGAAGCCGTACAAATCGAGAAGGTTTCCCGCAGCAACGTTATTCAAACAGAGACTGGGAAGACCCGAAAATCCACAAAGTACAGTTCAAAAAGGAAAGCGTAACCGACGGATTCATGAGCTACAGACGGGATGAGCTGAAAAATGGATTTCCGACATGAGCACATTCCTAAAAAAGCAATCCACCGCCCTCGCCGAATACGATGAGCAACTTATCCAGCGGTTGATTGAAAAAGTCACCGTTTACGAGGACAAATTCACTGTAGAATTCAAGTCCGGTGTAACAGTGGATGTGGAAGCATAAGAGTAAAAGAGTAAGTAAGGCACTCTACGAAATTTTGACGTAGGGTGCCTTGTTATATGTCCATTATTTCAATCGCTCAAAAATCAGATAGCAAAGGTATGTCAAATAAGGCGATGGCACTTTTTTCTGGCCAAAATCCCAGTCTTTTAATTTCTGGTATACTGACTCAGCGGTGAGAAAACCATCCTTATCTTGTTTGCCTTTTATATGCTCAATCATTTCAAGAAAATGCCGGTCATCCCGCGCAAATTCGTATTTACTCAGAACTCCGGCTACGCTGATAATATCATACCAGCACGAAGGTGCTTTCATCTTACGGAAGTCCGTCCCCATATAGAACATATAAGGATGCTGATTAAGGCTGTTTTCCCATAGGTTCAGCAACGCTTTCACAGAGGAAGTGGCAACCTGGGAACCGTGATATTCCGGGATATACGACAGCAAATCAGCCATAATCAATGTCGCATATGGACAACAGTCGTCCTTTTTCCCAGGGCCACGAAACTTGCCCAGTTCAGGTGACACGGAACAAGGGAATCCGTTATTACGACATAAGGAAACCAGATGATCAACACCGGGTTTGATGTATTTACCATAATCCATACCCGCCTTTAACAAGGCGAGCAAAAGCAAGGGCGCATCGCACAGACACCAGCTAAATACATCTTCACCAGTACCGCCAAAATGCTTTGGCACATTGGTCATAGACTGATAAATGCCGTGCTCATCCTTATGCTTAAGAATCTCATTGACGGCTGCTTCGATTTCCGGGACTTCCGTATCAAATCCGAGGTCAATCAGAAACAGCAATTTTTGTATTGGCAAATCGGGATTCTTATGATTTGTCACTAGAGCGCTATGGAAGTTTGCAATATCTGTAAGGTATCTCTTTATACGGGTATCTGCCAACGCCGCATTTCTGATGTTAACAAGATTATCCTTTGGTTCGTGGCACAGGTTAAGACGGACCGCGTATTTCAGCCAGTCATTGCTTATATTCAGCAGCTTTTGATATTCCATTTACTCCATCAGCCTCCTTTCTTCTATTCCATCAAAATCGGCATATATGTTCGAGAAACTAGCAATATCCGACCATATAATAATTCAAACAAGATATTACAGGAAAGGATGGCGCATCATTCATATTTCCCATATGCATTCTTCCACTTGTCTGCTACTGCAAGAAATGCATCATATCCATAAGTTCTGATGTAATCGGTAGCTTGTCTGTATTTTTGATATTTGTAGCCGTTTTTGTTATAAAAATCATTGAGTACACTGCAAGTGCAATATTCACTGCAATCAGCACATGATTGTAGTTTTTTAGAAATACAGCAAACTTTCATCTTGCATTTTGCCTTTAAAATATCTCTGGTTCCGCTTTCATAACCAGCTTTACAGCCTTTACATGCCTGGTTTATAAATGCGGAACAAGTACGGCAATAAGCGCCACAGCAGCCTATTTCGCTAATTGACATAACATGACTCCTTCCCAGATGCTATATGCTAACCCTTGCATTGTCAAACATTTCCTTTATGGCATCTATCCTGAACACTCAACTTCGGAAAATCCAAAAAACATCTAAATCGACCACTCAGCAAGCCCTAAAAACCCAAAACATCTTAACTTACCACACGCAAACCCATGTTATCTAAATCGCTCAGTCACGTTCAAAATCATGCCTTTGGACTTGTTTTCACGAACAGATATTTTCACGATTCTCACACATCAGATTTTTTCTCTAAAATCTCGAAAAGCCTTTATTTGAAGGCTTTTCTATACACTTACTTATCTACCCTTGACATCAATACCACCGTCTCCACGTGCGTGGAGTATATCTGATTGCTCGAGAATATGTCGTTTCGTGTACGTCGGAAACATATTTTTTAGCCTTTTTATGTTCCCCCATTCTAGACTTTTTCCTTTGTGGGAACATATTTTGAGATGAAAATCCATAATTATCGAGTTCAAATCCCCTCGCCCCTGCTGTGTTGTCATCATGGTGTTTATCGTGATTTTCACTAAAAATATGGCATGCTTCACTCAGGAGTTATACTGTGTTTACTGTTATTGAACTAGAAGTTTACAACTCTTAGCACAATCGACATGAAGTTGCAGCATGCTCTTGACAAGATATTAATTGAAATTTCATTTTAGAAATTCTCACTTAACATGTCCACTTGAAGGCATTAAAGCCATTTTTTAATAAAAACATTAGTCATTATATTCTGAACCATATTTGTTACTATGTAGTAAATTCAAGTCCACATTAAATATCACACCTATGATTTGAATCTCAGTATCATCTTTATATACTGGTTCAATGATTATATTAATATCAGAGAAAAATCTAATATTCAGCTCTATAATTTCAATTGAATAGATATTAATAAGAACCGATAGTAGATAAAATGAGTTATTAACATAAAATCCACCATTCAATATCAAAGAAGTATCATTACTGAATATTTGAGTTAACAGGATTTGAAACTGATTCAATTCATTCTCAAGAGTTGCATTTAAATAATCTTCACTAATGTCATCATGAAGTATGAGTACGCCATTTTGAGAAAGCAATAGAATATTATCGTTCCAGCTTGTTTCATCCAGAATCACATTTTTAGCTTTTTCAATTAATTCAATTTCTGCATCTTCACTCAATTCTTTTCTTGAATCACATGCATACAAAATACTGACAAATAAAAGTAATAGAAGAGTTATTGTCAAGAATTTAAAATTTTTACTTGTAAACATAAGTTATATCTCCTTCTTTGTCGAACTCATATAATTGGTTTAATTCATTAACAATGAATTGTCTTTTAATACCTGGGAGATTAAACAAGAAGAGATCAGCATCTGATGGTCCGTTATCATTTTTATTCCATGTACCATCTGAATGAGGATATGCTGTATGCGAATGAATAAATCCCACGACATTGCTTGAGTAAAATGTTAGAGAATATCCAATAATGAACCCAATAACATTATCGTCATTATCACCTGTAAATGTTACGCTAACATAATATCTGGTTCGTCCATAGATAACCCTTGATAAAATAATAGCTCCTCTTTCCATATGATCTAAAGATGTCAGTTTACCATTACGATGTCCCCAATTTATTACAGCTTCATTAATTGAATTGAAATAATCAGTTTCATATAAACCAAAAAACAACTTTATTCGTCCTGTATAATCAGAACCGCTGCAATTTTTAATATCTAAAAAAGTTTCTGGGTCACTTTGAGATGCAAAAGTACAATAACCATTAGCATCAGTATTCATCACTGGATTATTCTCAGTATAAGCGAACATATTGTGACCTAGAACCGTATTACTTGCCTTGAGCATGCCATCAGCATTGATAAATCTTCCTGTTTCGGGATTATAGTATCTGGATTGCAGGTAATATAATCCACTTTCTTGATCATATCGGTAGCTTCTGTATCGATACGGGTTGGCATCCGCTAATGCCGAGGATGTTTGATATGTGATATTTCCATAGGAATCATACCTGTATTCTACCACGATGTGGCCAGATGAATCAATCAGATATGAAACATTGCCGAAGACATCAAACATATAAAAATACTCTGTCCCATTGTATCTCATGCTGATCAAAGATCCATCCACATCATAAGTATAATAGATTTGATTGGTTCCATCGGTTTCATAAAGGACCAAAGCGCCATCAAGATAATATGTAGTTGTTGTACTATTGATCGTTTTTGAATCTCTTATTCCATGTTGATTGTATGTATAACTATAAGAATCGGAACCAATCGTCTGTGAAACTAAACTTCGTCCTTCCCATTCAAAACTTCTATCATTCGCTGTACCTCTTGAATCATCCATGGATACAACATTACCAGAATCATCGAAACTATAAGTGAGTGTATAGTCTAGCTGAGGATCGGTCGGATGATCGACACATATATAATATATTTGATCTTTCCATATACTATCATAATAATAGTATTCTGATTTTTCTAGAGTACTTAAATTGGAGGTAGTGTCAAGAATTTTGTGTTTAGCTCTGTAATAAATTACTACTTCGTCCATATTATATTAGGATCATCTTTTCCAAGTTCTAGATCTGACAATAACACTCTCTTGCCTGTGTAATTAGAGTCATGATATGCTACATACTTTTATGGCAGATCTTTATCTATCAAATTATAATTTGAGTAGAATTTGAAGACTTCTGCATGCTTTGATTTTAATAGTGGTTTTAAATTCCCGTCCTCTATTTTAAAGTTACATATATATTCATCTATTTTAGCTGAGTTCACGAAATCCAAATTTGGTAATTTTATAGGTGCTATTGAATGCGAGTTTACAATAAATACATTTTTCAATTCCTTAAGATCATTTAAAAAATCGAAATTCATGACTTTATTGCATTCCATTACACGTAGAGCTTTCAAAGTTTTAGATAATGACGAGATAGATTCGATCTCTTTTAGCTTGGTACAATAGTCTAATGAAACGAGATTTAAACTAGTGAGATTTTCGATACCTTCGATTGATACTAACTTTGATGTGTTATCAATATAGAGTTCTCTTAGTTGAATGAAAGATTTTAAAGGCAATAAATTCTTAAAGCCAAATCCTTGAAAATATTTTATTTTAAATAAAATGATAGGACTGCCCGATTGGACAGTCCTATTGATTTATACGTTCTTCTTTTCTAATATCTTTTTAATATCAATGAGTAGTTCTTCAACGGTCGGTTGTTTGGGTTGTTTTGCTGCTTCTTCTTTCGCGATTCTTTCTGCTTCAGCCTTTGCAGCTAATTCTTCTTCATGGAGTTTCATTCTTGCTTTATCTGCAAGTTCACTGACTCTTGCAAAAGAACGAATGATGATGAAGATTACGAGTGCAATGATTAAGAAATCGACGATATTTTGAATAAACAATCCCCAATAAATCGCACTTTCTGTCACATTATTGAGAGGATCAGCTTCAACCAATACGGTTTTGATATCTTCAAAATTTGTGCCACCAATAATCAAACTGATGACAGGCATCAAGATATGATTGACTAAACTGGAGATAATCTTACCAAATGCACCACCAATGATCACAGCAACCGCTAAATCTAAGACATTACCTTTTGTAATGAATTTTTTAAAGTCTTGAACGAATTTTTTCATCTTAAAAAACCTCCTATACAATCATTATATCACTCTGCCATTAACAAATATCTTTCACGATAAAGAAAGCACCCCAAGGGGGGTGTCAAATCATAGTTTGATATAACCAATACCAATACCTTTAGGACCGGTGTGTGCACCAACAACAGGTGTGAGATAGGCCACGACAACTTCTCGTTCGGGGAATGCTTTTTTAATTTCGGTCTTAAACCACGCGACATATTCATCGGCATGCGCATGTGAAATATACGTTAGGACATTAAGTCCTTGTGTTTCTTCAATATACTTCTCAAGAACACGTTGATGAGCTTTATGTGTGGTTCTGATTTTTTCAATCGATTCCACTTTTCCGTCATCAGCTATTTGGAGGAGTGGTTTAAGCTGTAACATGGTTCCTAATGTGCCCGAGAGTTTCGATAGACGACCATTCTTGACTAAGTAGAGAAGGGTGTCTACAGCAAAGAAGATCTTATCGTTATCACGTATCTTCTCAAGATACGGTAAAATTTCAGCAACCGATTTACCTTCTTTTGCTAGGCGATGTGCTTCAAGTGCCATATAAGCTTCTGCATAAGCTAACGTGAGTGAATCGAATGCGGTCACTTTAATCTTGACTTCCGATGCAATCCGTTTAACGGCTTCATAAAGACCTGATAGTTTCGATGAAATCGTAATCACTAATGCTTCATCGTAACCTTCTTTTTCAAGTTCTTCGAAGTAATTGATCATCGTGCCTGGTGAGACATAAGAGGTACGTGGAATATCATTGGGATCTTTTTGAATCCGTTCATAAAATGTTTTCGCATCCATTTGCACGAAATCATCATATGATTCATCTGTACCAAAATGAATGACAGAACGTAAAATACGAATATCTTTTGGATAATCCAAATAATCAAGCCCAGCATTACTACATACAAGAATCGCTACTTTACTCATAATCGTCTCCTTAATCTTTCGTTACTTCTATTTTACCAAGTAAATCCTTGATTTGGTCTATCATTTCATACTTTTCAAAGCGAGAAGGATGTTGATGCCCTTTCGTGAAAAGGATAATGCGTACACCCATCGCTTCTGCCACTTCAGCATCATGAAGTGTATCACCAACCATGATGACGTCTGTGGGATTGATCTGATGTGTCTTGATGAAGTTTAATCCGACATCCAGTTTGGAAGTTGCGTAGATATCTGATGTTCCTAAAATATGATCAAAGAGATGATCGATACCATAATGTTTGAGCTGTTCGGTTAAGTTATCCATCTTTGATGCTGAAAGTAAGACGTTGCGGATACCCATCTTTTCCAGGGTATGAATGGTTTCAATCACGCCTTCATGAAGCTTAAGATCTAAACTACGCGGTTGATAACGATCAATAAAACGATGAGCTAAAACGGTAAAAGGCGTTTTCTTCAGATCATAAACTTTTTCATAATACGCTTGAACAGGAAAGGTAAAAATCATCAAGTAATCTTCAAATGTGACTGAAGGTCTTTCTTCTTCGATAAGCATTTCAGATAAAATGTCGTAACATAGTCTTGCATCATCTAAGACCGTTCCATTAAAATCCCAAAAGATATATTTCATAAAATCCTCACTTGTGATAAGGGTGATGTTTTAAAATCATGAGTCCACGATAGATCTGTTCAACTAATATGAGTCGCATGAGTTGATGAGGGAATGTCATGGTAGAAAATGATAATTTCACGTTAGCGCGCTTCATCACATCTTCTGATAATCCATACGATCCACCAATGACAAAGACGATATCTCCTTGATGATAGGTCATCTTTTCATCGAGGAAGGATGCGAATGCTTCACTGGTCATCGGTTTTCCTAAGATGGCTAAAGCAACAACAACATCGCTCTCTTTGATCTTTGATAACAATCGCTGACCTTCAACGATTTTTCCTTGTTCGGTTGCTTCATCGAATACTTCAATGATTTCAATGTCAATCGGACATTGTTTGATATAGTATTGAATGCTATCCTGTAAACCCTTTTGATTCATTTTACCCACACATAAGATCTTGATCATATCACGATCACCGGCAATCCTTCTTGTGATGCATAAAAGACTTCGACTTTGGTGGGATCATCAAATGCTTTAACGATGGCTTCATCAATATCATCGATGGAGTTACAATCTTCAGAAATATGAGCAACCACCCAAATACTTGTTCGACCTTGAATGAGTCGATTCATCAGGGTTGCTGCATCTTCATTGGATAAGTGTCCTTTTTCACCCACAATACGTTTCTTTAATAAGAAGGGTCGTGCTGACTGAAAAAGCGTAAACGGGTTGTGGTTGGCTTCTAAAATGTAGATATCTGCATTCGTCAATAGTTCATGATAAGACTGATCAACATAACCGGTATCTGTCAATAAAACTAATTTATGCTCATGATCACGTACCACAAATCCAACAGGTTCTTCAGCATCATGAGATAGCATAAAAGGTGTGATGTGAACCTGACCAATCTTAAACGGTTGATCAGCTTCAATGATATGTGTTTGATGAAACATTGAAACGACATCAACAGGTAAACTACTCAGTGTCCCTTTCGTTAGGTAAACATCTTCGATTGCACCATTCTTTAATAGCATTTTAAGCCCCATGATATGGTCATGGTGTTCATGGGTAATCAGGAGTGTTTTAACATCAAAAAGGTTCTCTTGATAGTCGGTCATCTTTGACCGTATTTTTTGATAAGAAATACCAGCGTCGATGAAGAGTTTCACATCACCTACTTTTAAGTAGGTCATGTTCCCTTTTGAACCGCTGGCAAGCACGAAAATTTCCATTTAACTTCACCTTCTTTTATCTTAACATAAAAATGTGTGAGATTTACGAATAAAATGAAAGTGGTTGCATAAGGCCCTAAAAAATGCTATATTATACTTGCTTGTATGAAATACATTGAAGGAGTGAACACAATGAATCAAACAAAAACACTAAGAAAACTTGCAATTTTTGTGCTAATTTTTGCAGGTTTACTTACGTTAGCCGCATGTAAAAGTGGTGAGAAAACTCCTTACGGTAGCATCTCTGACGACCCCTATCTGACGATTGGTGATATCACCGTAACGGAAAAAGAATTATACGATCAATTGCGTATGCAGGGTGCCTCAGTTTTAGCAACCATGGTAGATGAAACCCTCTTCGCTGATCAAGTCGCAGACGTCCGTACATTAATTCTCGCGGGTGATGAAGACTTAAACAAGTACCTTGATGAAACCATCAACAGCGCCATTCATGGTACATCCGATCTCGAAGCTCTCGAAACCTTATTCACAGATAATCCAGATCGTTTTGTTCGCAACATTGAACAATTCGTGGACTCCTTATATCTTTTGGATAACAGCGTTGATATCGCAGCAGTGAAAGCAAGTATTCAAGGATTAGCAAGCAAGTATGAAGATTATGCATCTATTCCTCTTCTCTTAGATCGTTACATCTTAAGAGCTACACAACGCCATTACGCGTTAGGTTTATTGGAAGAAGAAGTTCTTGACGAAGATGATCCCAGCTATATTACCGAAGCAAACGTCGTGAACTACTATACAACAAACCTCCAAGGCCGTTATGATGTTGATGCACTTGTTATTCGTTTCATTAACCTAAATGAAGCAAACTCAGCTTTATATCAAGCAAGTATCAAATCCGACTCTAAGGGTTTATGGTATAAGATTCCTGATATCAGAATCACCTCAGGAAATCCTGGTTATGTTGATTTAAACAATGAAACCCCCACAGGTTATGGTCATGTCGTCTCTATTTTGAGTGATTTAGGTCTTCTTTCTAAACTCGGTGTTGACCGTGAAGATCGTTCTCAATTATCCGTCGCTGATTATGAAAACTACTACAAGCGTTATGTCATTAGTACAACACGCGAAAGTGGTATGCCTGATGAAGCTTTAACCGCAGCACAGGTTAAAGAAGAATTTGTCAATATCTATAACATCTTAAATCCTGCTAACCAAGTTGAAATTGCAATCGATGGCACCATCGTTGCGAAAGCAGGTTCTGCTTACACATCAACATTCACTTATGATGACTTAAACAAGCTCAATGCAAGTTTAAGAAACCATGTGTATACCTCATTGACTGCAGAAGCTCAAATGGATGACATCAATGATCTATCTACACAAAAACCATTCTCTTCACGTGTTCAAACATTTGGTAACTTCCGCTACCTCGTTTACAAACTTGATGACGAATCTGATACCGAAGAAGGTATCTTGATTGATAGTGAAGATGATGACACGGTTAAAGTCTTTGCTGACACACCAGAAGCACAAGCTAAGTATGATGAAGCTTTTGCAAAAGTTCTTGAAAGCAAATTAACTTCTGCTTATATTTCCGGTAAAGTCTCTAAACTTTATGAAGATAAAGAACTTAACATCTTCGATAAAGTGGTTCGTACATTCTATGAACAATCTTATGGTTATGAAGGTTCAACCAAAGATAAATCAGGTAATGCAATTGCAACCATCGATGGTGAAGACATTCTTGTTGATGATTTCTATGCAGAACTCGAAAAATCATATGGTATTAACTTAGCTCTTGATATCGCATCAAACAAACTCCTTCTCGCATCAGAAAAATATACCATTGCTGATGATGATATGGATAGCTATCAAACTCAATTTGAAGATATCATCAGCCAATTCTCTGCCGATAACTTCGCATCTGCTGGTTTCCCAGCATCGATGGGTCGTGAAAAGTTCTTACTTCTTGCGTTTGGTGCAAAAACCAATGCTGAAGCAATCAATCAACTTTATGTTTATCCAGAACTTAGACAACAATACATCGATGACATCGAAACACATTATGGTACCGAAGATTACACCGTTTATGAAAAACTCGCTGATTTAGCAGCTTTACAGTTCAATAACTACAAAGCGATTACCGTAAGCCACCTTCTTGTTTACTTCGATGAAAATGGTGATGGTACACCTGATAATCCTGCTGATTACTTAGCAGACCTTGATGCAGCATCCGTTGCACAAATCAAAGCTGGTTTAGTTGATCTCGTTGAACTCGTGTATGACAGAGTAGGTAACTACACAGGTCATTCTGCAGGTTTAACAGCAATTGCTACTGAATTCAACAATTCAGGACGTATCTTACGTGGCAGTGTAACACCTCCTTATGATTATCAAATCGAACAATTATGGGCTGAATATCGTAAACTTGGTTTCTATCTCAAGTTTGAAAACATTTCTTCTCAAATTACGAATACATCTAACTTCATTACCGGTTCTACAACATTAGATCCTGTCTTCTACAACCGTGCAATGGCACTCCATCAACAACTGACTGAAATTGAAGATGATGATGCGAAGTTCCCACTCTTAGACCTTTATGGTACAGTGATCACTGAAGAAGCATTAGATGAAGTGATGAGTGATTTCGGTTGGCATTTAATCCTCGCGAACAGCATGGGCAAGACAACTTCTGCAGTCTTTAGTGCAGCAGATGATGAAGATGGTAAGTATGAATCTGCAGATGGTACACTCAATGTATATAATGAAGATTCTGAAACCTTAACCGCATCTCAAATCGAATTCTACATTAAAGAACAAAAGACTGATGAAGGTGTCGTATTACCCACCAACGTACAAACTGCAATCAATAACTACTTAACACCTGTGTTAACACGTTATAACAACACCTTCATGCAAAGAGAATTGATCTTCTCACTTGTTGCTGATGTTGATTTTGCAAGTGCACAAGGTGCAGCACGTTTTGATACCATTCGTGCGATTAACTTGCGTCAACTTGACGAATACTTGTTATCCGCTCAAGGTGTTTATGATCAAAACTATGCTAACCTTTATGGTACATGGTTCACCATCTTAAGATCAGGTTTATAGGAATCAGTGAAAACGGCTAATCAACTTAGCCGTTTTTTTTATTTATTGAGGATATAAAAAAAGGGACTATTGTCCCTTATTTGATTTTATGCTTATAGAACTTCATTTTTTCCATCACAGAGATCATCTGTGTGAACGTACCTTCTGCCGTATCGGTTAACGCTTCACCTAATACCGTGAACTTAGAATCGATGGTATCGATAAACCAAAGGAGGAGTGCTTCTCCGGTTTGTGGTTTTTTAGGTGATCCAAAGTTGAGCTGTCCATGATGTGATAAGATCATATGCTTGAGCATCAATACTTCTTCTGAGTCTTGATATCCAAGTTCGTGTGCGACACGATCGATATCCACGGTTTGCATGACAAGATGACCAATGAGGAGTCCTTCTTTGGTATATTCACCATCGACTCCACTGATTTCACCAATCTTTGACATATCATGTAAAATCGTTCCCGCGTAAAGTAAATCTTTATTTAAATAAGGATAGACATGAATGAATGGATCGATCAATTTAAGCATAGTATACGTGTGATGAGAAAGACCGCCTACATAGGAATGATGGAACTTGGTTGCTGCTGGATGGAGATAGAATGTCTTTTCATTTGTTTTATAAATCGTTTTTGTGATTTTCTTTAAAATCTCATTTTCGATTTTATTCATGTATGATTCGATACCGCGCTTGATTTGCATCATGGGAATCGGTGCATAAACATAGAACTTTTCAAGAATTTCTTCAAGAGCTTCATCGTTTATAATCGATTCTGCAGGTGTAATTTTGGTACACTTTAAGACGAGTTCATCTTCAAGTTTGACAACCGCGAGCGCTTCAAATTGATAGACTTTCCCCATTTGAAGTTCTGAAAGTTGTTCAAATTCAAGTTTCAAGTTGATGTGTTCACCTTCTGTTGTCATCACGGTTGTATTACAAAAGTGTGCACCTGAATTGATGGATTCGACTTTCGCGACAATTTGATACGTTTGATTCACATTGAGTTCCATCTGATCACTCCTTGATATGAGCGAGAAGGTATGCTTCAAGCTCTTGTTTATCATTCTTTAAAGTACCTTTTAAAATAGCATTAACCATGTCTGTTTGCATCTGTTTAACCCATGATCCAGCTTTCTTGCCTGTCATTTCAATCATTTCAGGTGCTCTTAGTTTTAAGTCAAGATCACTTTGAATGGGAAGATGGCTAAAATCATATTCGATCTGCTGTTTTAGGTTTTTTGATTTGCCAAGTAAATAACTGACACGATTACCGAGTAAACAGAGGTCTAAACCATAGGTATAGAGCGTATGTGCGTCGTAAGGTTGAGGTTGTTTAGCTAAAAAACTTCCTGTTTCATACCGGTGACGGTGTTTATTTGAGAACGTCCATTCTTTGGGAACACTACCATGTAATGCAAAAGATAGGGTGAAGAAGGCATCGACAAAGGGGAGTTCTTCCATCTTTTGTGTGAAGAGTAGACCTTCTTTGAGGCCCGGTAAAACCTCGTGGACTTGCGTGGTGATCATCGACTGAATCGCACGTTTCAGGTAGGGACCTTTAAACATTTTAATCAGTTCTGCTAAAACACGTTCGTTGGAAATCTTAGGAATATTGTGTCTTAATTCAAAGATGGCATCTCGGGTATTTCTTTCAATTTGAAATCCAAGTTTGGATTGAAAATAGAAGGCACGCATCATCCGTAGGGCATCTTCTTCAAACCGTGTATGAGGATCACCGATGGCACGTATGAGTTTCGCATTTAAATCAGCTTGTCCGTTGACATAATCGACAATCTGGTATTGATCATTCATCAGAAGACCATTGATCGTAAAATCTCGACGCTTCACATCATCTTCAACGGTCGCTTCGAAGCTTACTTCTTCAGGATGACGCGCATTTTGATAAGGGCCATCAATACGGTATGTTGTCACCTCAAATGTGTCTTGTCCATAATACACCGTTACTGTTCCATATTTGATACCCGTTGGGGCTGTCTTAAAGAGTTTAGCAACTTGATAAGGTTTGGCATTGGTTGTAATATCGATATCGGTGAGTGGCATTTTTAAAAGGTGGTCGCGCACTGCACCACCAACAATAAATGCTTCATACCCATTTTGTTTTAAAACTTGAATGACTTTCATTGCTCTGTTAATTGTACTCATTTTTTCACCGTATTTATTATATCATGAAATATCACATTTGATGGGGCGTATTCGTTGAAGGTTCTCCATTTTCATGATAGGATGTCACATGAGGTGATCCGATGAAAAAGGTGATTTTGTATATTGCGATGAGTTTAGATGGTTTTATTGCTGGAGAGCATGATGATTTGTCCTTTTTAGATGGATATGAACATGTCAAGCTTGTTCAAACGTCCTATGAGAAGCTGATGTCATCCATTGATACCATTGTCATGGGAAGACGAACCTATGATTGGATTATGAAGATGTCTTCATGGCCATATGATGGATATGATACGTTTGTGATTACATCAAAACCTGAGGAATCATCCTGTGCTACACTCGTATCAGAAAATCCTGAAGATTTGATCAAACGATTAAAGGAACAACCAGGTAAAGATATATGGCTTGTTGGTGGTGGAATGCTTGCTTCAGATTTGATCAAGAAGAATCTCGTGGATCAACTTGAGTTAGCATGGATTCCAACATTATTGGGACAGGGTATTCCTTTATTTCAGGATGTTAATGCCCATTTTAAACTGGTAGATGTCCGTCACGAGGGTGGATTAATACTCGCTACCTATCAAAAATAAATGGCCTTATTAGGCCATTTTTTTGTTCTTAGTCGATTTGATTGATGTAGAAGGGAACTTCACTGAGATATCCATCTAAGTAGTGAGTATGAAGGATAAGCTCTAAAGATGCTGATGGGTCTAGGTCTTCTTTATTCACTGAAGTGACAACCACATAACGTATGACATCCTCTGTCATCATTTGACTTATTTGTTCGACATGTAAAGCAAGATCGACAACTCCATCATGTTCAAATAACCCTGAAACATTCTTGATCAATTGTGAAGAAGAACGATAAGATATCATGACTATCAACATCTTTTGATCAAAGAAAGATGAACGAAGTTGATATCGATCATCGATGAAAAGCTGCTGATAATCCTCAAACGAATCGATGATAAGCGTGCTCTGATATCCAAGATCATCGAAGATTGGATCATCATCAATGCACAGATTGATGTCGATCATATCAAATTCAATAGATGGAAAGGTGAGTTCACGTTCACGATAATCATCCGCTTTATTTAGCAGATCATCGAATGAACTATCAGGATTTAAAATGATTGTCTCTCCAATTGTATTGAGTTCAATGGTAATGGTTGTTGATGAATCAATCAAAGCTTTCATTAATCCTAAGTCTTGAAAGAAACTTATTTTACTCGAATAAGACAAAATAATCAGCGGTGAGTAGGTTGATGAATAGATCTCATCATATCGCCATTCATTCAGGTGATTTTCTTCAATATATGCGAGATGATGTTCCTCATAAAACGACTTAATCGCTTGTCAATCCACGATATCTTGAAAAGGATACTGAAAAGGTGTATGAATTATCACACTCGCGTATAGATAATACGTTTCATCGATCTCACGATAGAATTTTTCGGGCAAAATATAACTGGCTGGAACCAAAAGTTCACGTTCATCTTGAAGATCAATCTCATCCTCTAATGGACGACTTTGTTGACAACCCATCAATAAAAAACTGAATATGATCAACATGATGATTCCCATTACTTTCTTCATCTTATCTCTCCACGTATCAATCTATTTTCACTTTACATCAATAGTAGCGTTATGTCAAATCAATACCCACAAGATACCAAAATCATATAATAAGAAACAAAAAGTGAGGTAGCTTCTCACTCTTCTTTGATAAATACACCTAAACCAATGACATCAGGTCCAATATGTGCACCAACCACAGGAGTAGAGGGTGCTTCATATAAGTTTTCAAGACCTAGTTCTCTTTTTAATACCTCTAAGAAATAATCTCTTAAACCGGGATTACCCGTATATAACACATAAGCATCATAGGGTTTCCCGTGTGTATACTCTTTGACTTTATTGGTGATCGATTCTAAAGCATGTTTGATGTTTCTTATTTTTTCAATGGAGACAATATGACCACTATCTTGAACTTGTAAAATGGGCTTGATCTTCAATAATTTCCCTACAAATGCTTGAGCACCTGAAAGCCTACCGTTTAGTACAAGATGAGTTAATGAATCAACGGCGAAAAAGATTGTATTTTGCTTTCTCATCTGATCAAGTTTGTGTTCGATTTCATCAAATGTTTTTCCCTCTTGAAGCATTTTATCCGCTTCAAGAGCAAACAAACCTTCAGAAAAACAGACGGTCTTTGTATCAAATAGACGAATATCCATTCTGCCTTCGAATTCTTTGATCGCAAGTTTGATCGCATTATGAGTTCCAGATAAAACAGAGGCAATCGTTGTAACAAAACATGCTTCGTACCCCTCTTGATAGAGTTCTTCAAAAAATTGAATCACTTCTCCAACAGAGGGCTGACTCGTTTTCGGAACAACATCGGGATGCTCTCTCATGATACGGTAAAACGTATCAGCTTTCATCTCTAAGCCGTCTAAATACGCGCGATCATGCATAAACAGTTTAATGCGAATGATCTTGACGTGATGTGGATATGGATAATAATCGAGTCCACCTGTTGAGGTATCAACGACGCAACGTTTCATGAAAAGAGCCCCCTTAATCAATAAGCATACTTATGCTATCACACTTTGAAAAAACTGTAAATATGCTATACTGAAATAGGTGATGAAAATGCGTTATTTAAGAGAAAAAACACATTTTACATATGAAGTCAATAAATCTGAGTTCATCGCGATTCTCTATCCGATTAATACCCAAGATGATGTCAAGCGATGCATCGAAGAGACGAAAATAAACTATCCTAAAGCCAATCATTATACCCATGCATCGCTTTTCGGTGATGACCAGGAACAACAAACTGCAAACGATGATGGAGAACCCCAAAGAACCGCTGGAATCCCTATTTTAGACGTTTTAAAGCATCACGATGTCACCAACATCCTCTGTGTCGTTGTCCGCTATTTTGGCGGTATTAAACTTGGTGCTGGAGGGTTAGTTCGAGCATACAGTCATGCTGCAGCAGGTGTGATGAAAGAGGCACGTTTCTACATCAAAACATGGGTAAAAGCCTATCAGATTCGTTTTGACTATGCGCATCTCGATCCGATTGATCGTTACTTAAACGAAAAGGTTACCATCATCAGTAAGTCGTTTACCGAGATTGTAACCTATGAGATTTCCTTGCTTCCTAATATTTCAAATATCGATGATATTCTCTATCTTTTAAAAGACATTAAACCTTTAGATGACCAGCTACGCTTGATTGATGCGTAGCTTTTTAATCACCAAACAAACCATTAGCGTAACGTGACGTTTCCATCTCTTCTGACATCCATGATACACGATCGATGACATATCCTCTGACGTAATTCACCTGTTCTTGATAGGTCGTACGTGTGACGATTTGCCATGGGTTGGGCCAAATATAGGTCGATAAAATCGGCCAACGTTCAAAATTCCGTGATGCTGCTTCTTCTAAGGATTGTCCTAAGACATCAATCAATGTTAAGAAATCAGGTAAGATCGATTGATAGAATAGTTCAAATTGAGCTTTGAACTCATCCCTAATTTCAGGAATCTGCATCATCAAAATAAACATTCTGTTTTTCCATGTACGCATACCATACCAATTCTCAGGATTGTAATCGATATAATCTGCATTTCCATATGCAAAATCAAAATCCCATAAAGGTCCGTAACTGATCGGTCCATCTTGATGTTTGATCATAAAGACAGAACTCCATCCAACATCCACATTTTTCGCAAGTTCATGAATCATGAAAAAGATGATGGCTTGGTTGACATCGAGTAATGTTTCATAACCTTGTTTGTTGATCAGTGCGTCTTCTAATTGATACATCGATGTTCTTAAATAATTCGTATGTTCTCCTGTATATAGAGGGTCATCGGGATCAGGATCTTTGATCTGATAAGCGTGTCGATCAACTAAAAACCAATCAAAGCCTTCGACCTCTTGTTGTTCATAAAAACGCATATCAAGTTCAAATAAATAGTTGGTATTCAGTTGACCTGGAATAGATTCTAAATTGAGTTTATTCGGATGATTTTCAACGTGTTCGGTGAGGAGATAAACACCACGATACTCATCATTGATATAGAGTTCGACAAATCGGACATCCAGTGCATAATTGATGACTGAAAAACGACTCGCTAGTTTTTGTGTGATGGCATTACGCATCAACGATTTATCAGCATACTCAGCAAGTAGAACATAGTTCTTTGCTTCCCTCATACCTAAAAGAGATGTGTTTTTGTCAAAGCGGAGCCGAAACGGCTTTTTTTCATAGACCCACCAGGTTGAATTCCCTCGTCCCCGAAGTCCTGCTTCACCAGTCTCATGTTCAATGACTTTAATCCCATTTTTTACTGTTTCTAATGTGACATGCACACGCTCATACTCTTCTTTTGTGATTGCATCAACAGACACCTCAAGATCAAGATACATCACGTTTTGATTGTATCCCGATTCATAGGACAATAAGGTAATCACTTTTTCAAATGTTTGTGATGATCGACCACGTTTAATGGTCACATAGAGGATATCTTCTTCATCATAAAAAGGGCTAGTATAGGAGAATATATCCTTAAATGTTTGATCTTTCCATGTAAACGTGATGTCATAATCACCTAAATTAGGAAACTCAAGATCATCATTCACATGATCAGGAATCGCTAAAAGAACATCTTCTTCAAGCGCTAAGATATCTTCTGTAAAATCTTTGAATGTATCACATGCTTGAAGTACGAAAAGCATTCCAAACACGATCATCAAGATGACCCATTTTTTCATATTCACCTACAAAAAAGCATAGGATGTCCTATGCTAGTCGAAATACCCAATTAAAAGCTCTGACCATTTCACCATCACCTCAGCGAGCATATGCGCCATAATGAGTGAGAGTAAAAAGTAAGCTGCCTTAATTTCCCAAATTTTAAATTTTTCAAACTTATTTTCAATATGGAGTGCACGAAGAATTCTTAACGCAACAGCAAAGAAGATGATGAGTGACATGAAATAAATCAGTTCATTCATATAATCCCTCCTAGAGTTGACCTGCCTTGCTCTTCATGATGTTTTCCTTTAACTCTTTTTCTAATTTTGAAAAATCGACATTTTCTTTTTTCGTGAGTTCAAGTTTTTCTTTCTTCATCGCATCAAACGCATGTTTCGCTTGCTCGAGTGTTTGTCCAATTTGAGCCTCAAGTGCTAAGATGGATAAGGTGTGATCGCGAAACTCGACGATAGATTGTTCAATCACCAAGAATGTCGTTTGTTGACCACGTTCGAGTTTGACATAACCTTCTTGAATGGAAATCACAATCGGTACATGGTTATCGAGAATCCCGATTTCACCATCTTGGTTTTTGACCACGGCAAAATCAATCTCATCGGTGATCACTTTACCCTGTTGGGTTAAAACCTTGAAGATCATAAGGACTTCGCCTTCTTCACAGCATCATCGATGGTACCCACCATCATGAATGCTTCTTCAGGGAGCTTATCGTGCTTACCATCGATGATTTCTCTAAATCCGCGAATGGTTTCCTTAAGCGGTACAAATGATCCTGGAACGCCCGTAAATTGTTCAGCAACGTGCGTGTTTTGTGATAAGAAGTTTTGGAGTCTTCGTGCACGATGAACGATGAGTTTATCTTCATCGGTGAGTTCATCCATCCCGAGGATTGCAATAATATCAAGAAGTTCATGATACCGTTGAATCATCTTTTGTACGGTACGTGCGACATCATAATGTTCTTTTCCAACGATATGAGGTGCTAAAGCACGTGAGGTTGATGCGAGTGGATCAACAGCGGGATAAATCCCAATTTCAGTGAGTTTACGTGAAAGGTTAGTGGTTGCATCAAGATGTGAGAATACCGTGGATGGTGCAGGGTCTGTGTAGTCATCAGCTGGAACGTAAATGGCTTGAATTGAGGTAATCGAACCGTGTTTGGTTGAGGTAATACGTTCTTGTAAACGACCCATTTCAGTGGCGAGTGTGGGTTGATAACCGACTGCGGATGGCATGCGTCCTAAGAGCGCAGAAACTTCACTACCTGCTTGAATAAAGCGGAAAATGTTATCGATAAATAAGAGAACATCCGTTTTTTCAGTATCTCTAAAATATTCAGCCATGGTTAAGCCTGTTAAACCGACTCTCATTCTCGCGCCAGGTGATTCATTCATCTGACCAAAGACGAGTGCGGTTTTATCGATAACGCCGGATGCTGTCATTTCTTGGAAAAGTTCATAACCTTCTCTTGTACGTTCACCAACACCAGCGAATACTGAAATCCCTTGGCGTTCTTGAGCAACGTTATGAATCAATTCTTGAATCAATACGGTTTTACCTACTCCGGCTCCTCCGAAAAGACCAATCTTCCCACCTTTGATATAGGGTGCAAGTAAATCAATGACTTTAATGCCTGTTTCAAGAAGTTCAACTTCAGCAGAGAGTTCATGAAAGGCAGGAGATGAACGGTGAATGCTCATCTTAGGTGCATCAGTAATCGGTTTTCCATCGTCGATGGGTTCACCAAGCACGTTAAAAATACGTCCTAAAACAGCTTTTCCAACAGGCACTTGAACAGGGCTACCGGTTGCTTCAACGATGAGATCGCGCTTTAACCCTTCAGTCGGTTCGAGTGCAATCGTGCGTACCGCGTTATCACCGAGATGAAGTGCAACTTCAAGGGTGACTTTCTTGTCGCCATTCATGACGATAAGTGCATCATAGATAGCGGGTAATTTATTTTCAAAATAGACGTCGACGACGGGTCCGATCACCTGTGTAATTTTTCCTTGCATCGCTAATCTCCTTTTCTAAACATTGGAGCCATTGACAACATCAATGAGCTCGGATGTGATTTCTTGTTGACGCGCACGATGGTACATCGTATGCAGACGTTCAACAATCTCATTCGCATTATCGGTTGCATTTTTCATCGCAATCATGCGCGATGCATGTTCAGAGAGTTTTGCATCGGAGAGTGCTTCGAAAATGCACGATTCAATATAGATTTCCATCGTCTGTTCAATGACTTCTTCTGCGGGTATATCATAGATATAATCGGAGAATCCTTGTTCAGGTTTTTCAAATAGAACAGGTAAAATGGTTTGTTTTTTAATCTCTTGTGTTGCCGTATTGATGTAATGGCTATGGTAGAGAACCACTTCATCAATTGATTTGGCGAGAAAGACATCTTTAATAATGGTTGCATATTGACGGAACGCCATCGTCGTAATATCATCACGGTTATAGATGATTTCTTGATTGACTAAGGGTAACTTATGCTTTTGGGCAAAGTAAAATCCTTTTTTCCCTAATGCAACCACACGAAATTGGTCTTTATCTAAATCGTGAATCTCTTGCAAAAACGATTTGAATAGATTGTTATGATATGATCCACATAAACCGCGATCTGAGGTGATGAGAACAAAGAGTTTTCGTTTTCCTTCACTGGGTTTCATCATCAGATGTGCTTCATCCAAAGAATGACCTGCATATGCTAAAATATCTTCTATTTTCGTGACAAATGTTTTCGCAAAACCATGAAGTTCGGTGGCTTTTTTAATTTTGGATAACGCGATATTATGCATCGCTTGAGTGATTGCAGATGTCTTTTTGACAGCATTCATCCGCAACTTAATATCCTTTAATCCCATCAGATCATCCTCTTTAGATTGGTGATGAAGGTATCAAGATCTTTCTTTTCAGGAAGAGATTTGGTATCTACTAAATGTTTGTGTATCTTTTTACCCAAATCATTCATCTTTAAGCCTTGATTAATTTCAGCTTCGAGCAGTTTAACTTGTTCAATCGAAAGATCGTCCATTAAACCTTCTGATAAAGCATAGATGGTGACAATTTGAGTGGGCATTTGTACGAGTTCATGGACATCTTGTTTAAGAAGTTCTACAGTCTTACGACCTCTTTCAAGACGCTTTTTCGCACTTGGATCGAGATCAGAACCAAACTGTGCGAACGCTTCAAGTTCACGATAGTTAGCAAGGTTAATACGGAGTGTACCCGCAACCTTCTTCATACCCTTCCATTGTGCAGCTCCACCGACACGTGATACGGATAAACCGGCACTGATCGCTGGACGAATACCTGAATAGAAGAGTTCAGCTTCCAAGAAAATTTGTCCATCGGTGATCGAGATGACGTTGGTTGAAATGTAGGCTGAAATATCGCCAGCTTTCGTTTCGATAATCGGGAGTGCCGTAATGGAACCTCCACCTAATTTATCATTTAAACGTGCTGAACGTTCGAGAAGTCTTGAATGGAGGTAAAAGACGTCCCCGGGGTATGCTTCACGTCCTGGTGGACGACGAAGGAGGAGTGAGAGTTCACGGTATGCAACCGCATGTTTTGATAAATCATCATACACGATTAACACATCTTTACCTTGTTCCATAAAGTATTCACCCATGGTGACACCCGCAAAAGGTGCTAAGTAAAGTAAAGTTCCTTCTTTAGATGCTCCGGCTGTGACCACGATGGTATAATCCATCGCATGATGTTGTTGGAATAATTGAACCAGTGATGTGACTGAAGATTCCTTTTGACCAATCGCAACATAAATACAGATCGTATTTTTTCCCTTTTGGTTGAGAATCGTATCGACAGCGAGTGTTGTTTTACCCGTTTGACGGTCACCGATGATCAGTTCACGTTGACCGCGACCGATGGGAACGAGAGCATCAATGACTTTAATCCCGGTTTCCATGGATGCGTTGATCGAACCACGCTGCATGACACCTTGAGCTTTTCTTTCAACGGGAAGGAATTTCTTCGCTTCAATCGGTCCTTTGGCATCAAGTGGTTCTCCGAGTGGGTTGACAACACGACCCAAAAGTTCTTCACCGACGGGTACTTCAAAAATACGTTTTGTTGTTTTAACAGTGTCGCCTTCTTTGATCAGTTCGCTATTACCAAGCAAAATGACACCAACACTGTGTTCTTCTAAGTTAAAGACAAGCCCTTTAACGTGATGAGGAAACTCGAGGAGTTCACCCATCATGGCTTGTTGAAGACCATAGACAATGGCGATTCCATCCCCTACAGAGAGGACCTTACCGATGTTTTCGAGTTTGACATCCTGTTCATAGGATTCAATCTGTTTTTTTATGATTTCTGTCATTTCTTGGACTTTAATTTTTGACATGGGGTCACCGCCTTATATCGTTTGATAGAGTTCTTCAAGCTCACGTGCGATCGAGCGATCGAGTGCTTGACCTTGGTATTCAACCTTTAATCCACCAATCAACTTCTTATCAACATGTAAATGCAGATGGACGCTATGATGAGGAAATGTCGGTTGAATCGCTTGAAGTAACGTATGTTCTTGTTCTTTGGTTAATGCTTTGGCTGAAAAGACATTGACATGTGCAATCTTGAGATGTGCACGTACAAGTTTATTCCATTGTGCAAAAATCTCAGTCAGAGCAATCATTTGGTTTTTTTGTGCAAGCATCTTGAGAAACGAACGAAAAATAGGATCGTAACCAAGATCATCAATTTTCAACTCTTTATCGTGCATATTCATCATCGGTGAATCCATCATATCGATCCATCCAGATGTGTCATGGAGGGCTTGTTTGAGGGATTCAAATTGATAATGGATCACATCGACTTTTTGATTTGCTTTTGCAAGTTCAAAAAGCGCCTTCGCATAATTCGAGGTGCGCATTATCGTGTGTTCTCCCGAATGATTTCATCGATTAAATCTTGATGAAGTGATTCATCAATTTCGCGTTTGACAATTTTTTCTGCTGCAGCAAATGCAATCGTCTTGATCGATTCTTTAATCGATTCATTGGCTTGCTCAATCTCGAATTGAATATCCTTTTCAGCTTGTTCAAGACGACGCTTCGCTTCCGCTTTCGCAGCATCGATCATCTGTTCTTGTTGTTCATATGCTTCTTGAGTTAATTTTTCTTTGAGAACACGTGTTTCTTCCTTCATCGCTTCATAATCCTTTGAAGCTTGTGCTTGAATTTGAATCGCGTGTTTACGTTCAGCTTCAGCGGATGTGATCGCTTCATGAATCATCTCTTGACGTTTCGCCAAAAATGATGTCACCTTTGACCAAAAAAAGCGCTTAACGACGAGCACGAGCACGAAGAATGCGATGAGATTAAGAAGCACAATATCGGGTCTTTGTAGGACTGAATTGAGTCCATCTTCAAGATTACTGACCAGTTCGTTAAATATTTCGTTTAAATTCACAACCATCAAATCCTATCTTATTTGGATGTAAGAATAAAGGCAATGATTAATCCATAAATACCAGTTGTTTCAGCAACCGCTTGAGTGATCAGTGTCGTCACTAAGATTTTACCTTGAGCTTCAGGTTGACGTCCAACAGCTTCAGCCGCTTTACTGGATGCAATACCTTGTCCAATACCTGTACCGAAACCTGTGAATACAGCGATACCAGCACCGATATAACCTAAACCTCTTGCATAAAATTCATTGGGTATGACATCTAACACACGGGGAATAAAACTTAATACATTGGATACAACATCAAATAATACGTTAAACATGTTCTTTTCTCCTTTAAATGTTCTTTATGTTATTGAAAATCTTCTTCTTTGACTTTCATTGAAGCAAATATAATGGTTAATAAAACAATAACGAGTGTTTGTATTGTACCAAATCCGATATCAAACACGAGATGGAAGGCTGGTGTGATAATGATCGAAAACCAACCAGAAACCCTATACAGCAATCCTAAGAGTAGTGCACCTGAAGCGATATTACCAAATAAACGGAGTGCCATGGAAACAATCGGGACGAATTCACTCACAATGTTTAAGGGAGCAAGTGGTGCTAGAGGTTGAAAGACACCTAAGAAGTGACGCCAACCTTGACTGATGATTCCTGTCGATTGGATGACAATGAATGCGGTAATCGACATCGAGAAGGTAATCGCAGTAAACTGCGTGGGTGATTCCACAGCAATCACCCCCATGATATTGGATAAAAATACGTAGATCCCCATCGTTAGAGCAAAGGGAGTGACATATGTCCAATGCTTACCAATATAGTTTTTAACAAACTTATTAATCCCATCGATAGCGAGTAAAATGAGCGTGATCGTTTTGGATGGTTTATCTTTGGGTGATAATCGCTCGATACGATATCCAAAATAAATACCAAAGAGTGCAATTGTGGTCATCACAATCAATGAGATAACAAAATAGGAAGGAAGATTACTGATGTAATCACTGAGCCACTGGAGCATCGTCGTCCTCCTTAATCTTATAGAATTTTTTAACGGCTGGGATCATATTGATATAAACCGCTAATTTTAAACTTAAGATACCAATGAGTAAGAAAATAAAACTATACATCATCGTATTCCCTGGTAGATCTTTGGTTGAAAACCATGTAAACGCAACAATCACAACATAAAGCACATAGCGTTGAAATAAATGAAACACATAACGCTGAACGTTAAATTTACCTTTAGTTGCTTGGATCATTAAACTGTGGTTAAAAAGCGCTGTTGCTGCTCCCAAGATAGCCCACAAGACATAGTCTGGGAAGAATATGAGCGTCACTAAAGAATAGATGATGGAATAGATGAGTGCTGTTATACTAATGGCGTGCATTTCTTTCATAACGCTCTTCGCTCCTTACAAACTGTATTAAAACAATAAAACCAAAGATGACTCCAACACTTAAGCCTATGCCGGTTAAGATGAGTTGAAGTGATGAATCGGGATTGATTTTCCCACCGATCCAATAACCCAAGAGTGCTAAACCCAAGACGGTGAAAAAGAATTGCATCACCATCATATAGGCCATGAAGTAACGTTTGGCTTTACTTAATTTATTTCGTTCCAAATAAACGATCCCCGCAATCTCCGAGTCCGGGCACAATATATCCGTTCTCATTCAAATGTGAATCCATAGCTGCTAAATAGATTGATACATCAGGATGTTCTCTCTGTAAGCGGCTTACACCTTCTGGACAACCAACTAATCCGACGTAACGAATATCGGTTGCACCTTTTGATTTTAATATTTCAATCGCTTTGCATGCAGAACCTGCAGTGGCAAGCATTGGATCAACAACCAAGACTACACCGGTTGTAATTTCTTTTGGAAATTTTTGATAATAGACTTGAGGTTGTAATGACTCCTCATCACGATAAAGACCAATATGACCAATTTTAGCGGTTGGAATCATGTTATGGATACCTTCCACCATACCGAGACCTGCTCGTAAAATGGGAACGATCACGACTTGTTTATCAAGTTCGTAAGCGATTGTTTCGCACATCGGTGTTTCAACGGTGATTGGACGGGTGGTCAAATCACGGGTGATCTCATAGGTGATGAGTCCACCTACTTCCGATACGCTTTCCCTAAATTCTTTGGTTCCTGTTCTTTTGTCTCTGATCTTGGCCATTTTATGGTTGATCAGTGGGTGATTCAGAATCACGACTTTGCTCATTTCTATTCCTTCCCCTCTATCGATGTGATTTTATCGAGACGTTTTTGATGTCTTGACTCAAAGGTCGCTTGCATAAAGGTGTTGATGATGGAAATGGCGTTTTCATAGGTGGTCGTTCGACCGCCTAATGCAATAATGTTCGCGTTATTGTGTTCTTTAGCAAGTCGTGCGGTGTTCTCATCATAAACGAGAGCTGCGCGAACGCCTTTGACTTTGTTTGCAGCAATGCTGATGCCGATACCCGTTCCACAAAGAACGATACCGAAATCAAAACCACCGCCAACAATGGCATGACCCACCTTCTCACCATATTCCGGATAATCAACAGATTCATTGGAGTTGGTACCATAGTCAACCACATCGACATGCTGTGATGTTAAGTATGCTTTAATTTTTTCTTTGAGCGAATATCCACCATGGTCGCTTCCGATCGCAACGCGCATATGAATCCTCCTTTGACTTGACCTATTAGTTATTATATCATAATTCAAAACGCTTTATAGTAAAATACTATAAAATCCCAAAAACGAGACCTAGTCTTCCTGGGTCTCGTTATAGTATGCTTTTTTACGTTCATTCGCTTTTAAGATTGCTTTTCTTAATCGAATGGAATACGGGGTAATTTCGATGAGTTCATCGTCATTAATAAATGCAAGACAAGCTTCTAAATTCATCTGTCTTGGCGTCTTGAGGACAACCGTTGAATCTTTGGATGCACTTCTCATGTTGGTGAGTTGTTTTTCCATGGTCACATTGACGACTAAATCCGTATCTTTATTGGATTCACCGACAATCATGCCTTCATAGACGGAAACGCGGGGTTCTAAGAACATTTGTCCACGGTCTTCTAAGCGACCAATCGCATAGGCGGTCGTCATCCCTTGATTCATGGAGATAAGTGCACCAGTACGTCTGTTACCCACAACATCATAAACCATGGGACGATAATCCACATACACATGGGATAAAATACCATAGCCTTTGGTAGCTGTTAGGAATTGGGTCACAAAACCGATTAATCCACGGGATGGCATCACATAATGAATACGTGCGTAATCACCGTGTTGACTCATCTGAATGAGATCACCCTTGCGATCACCAAGCATTTCAATGACGGTTCCCATAAATTCTGAAGGACAGTCAATTTGTACATCTTCATAAGGTTCATGTTTCACACCATTGATCATCTTGACGATGACGCGTGGACGCGAAACCTGAAATTCATAGCCTTCACGACGCATCGTTTCAATGAGAATACCCAAGTGAAGTTCGCCGCGTCCTGAAACGATCCAAGCTTCAGAGGTTTGAATGCGGTCTACACGAAGTGAAACGTCTTTTTGAGTTTCTTTAAATAAACGATCATCAATTTTAGATGCTGTAACAAATCGTCCTTCTTTACCTGCAAAAGGAGAGTTGTTGGTCAAAAATGTCATTTGTACAGTGGGTTCATCGATATGTAGCGGAGGAAGTGCTTCTTCACTACCTACTTCAGTCACCGTTTCACCGACATGAATATCGGGTAAACCAGCAATAGAGACAATGTCACCTGCATACGCTTCTTCAACTTCGTTTTTCTCCATACCCAAACTTTGTAAAATCTTTTGAATGCGAAATTGTACGATCGAATGGTCTAATCGGATGCAGGAAACAGTTTCACCAACGCGAAGTGTCCCACGATAGATTTTACCAATCCCCATACGTCCAACATAGTCATTATAATCGATTAAGGCTGGCTGAAATTGAAGATTTCCTTCACGATGCATCGAGGGTTCTGGAATCGCCTTTAAGATGGTATCAAGGATGGGTTGCATCCGCTTTGAAGGATCTAAGATAGGTTCATAGTTGGCTAAACCATGAAGACCTGATGCGTAAATGACGGGGAAATTAAGTTGATGATCATCGGCACCTAAATCAATGAATAAATCATAGACTTCATTGACGGTTCGTTGAATATCAGCAAATTTACGGTCAATCTTATTGATAACAACAATTGGCATCAAATGTGCTTCAAGTGCTTTTTTGAGAACGAAACGCGTTTGTGGCATGACACCTTCGTAGGCATCAACAAGCAATAAAACACCATCGACCATGTACATGATGCGTTCAACTTCACCACCAAAATCAGCATGTCCTGGTGTATCCAAGATATTAATGCGCGTATCTTTATAGATAATCGCGGTATTTTTGGCAAGGATGGTAATACCACGTTCACGCTCTAAGTCGTTGGAATCCATGGCACGTTCGTTTAAGTTTTGATGTTGATCAAATGTTTCACTTTGTTTTAGCAATTGGTCAACGAGTGTCGTTTTGCCATGATCGACGTGAGCGATGATCGCAATGTTTCTAATTCTCATAAAGTTCCTCTTTTCTAACCTTTCCTATTATATAACACTTTCATGAAAAGATAGAAAAAAAAGAGTCAGAAAGCGTTCTTTCCGACTGTTTTATTCTTCACTGAGTATTCCACCGAGTCCAACAAAGGTAAACCGGTCTTTTCCTTGCAAATCTTTCATTTGAATAACGATTGCTTCAGGATAAAGTTCATCGATAAATCCCTTGATGATGGCCTTTTGTTGATAACCATGTTCAAATGCAAGGAGTGCCTTTTCTCTTAGAAATGGTTTGGCTTGAGCTAAGATTTTTTGATAGAAGTCAACACCAAGTGATCCGCCATACAGTGCAACCGCTGGTTCTTTTGACACGATATCTTCAACCACTTCGCTATCAGGGATATAAGGTGGATTGGAGACAATGATATCAAATGATCCTGTTATCTTTTGAAAAAGATCGGATTGAATGAGGTTGACATCAACATCAAGAAGTGTTGCGTTTTCATGTGCCACTTCAAGAGCTTCAGCACTGATATCAGATGCGATCATGTGAATCCGAGGTTCTTCTTTAGCGAGTGTTAAACCAATGCATCCTGAACCTGTTCCTAAATCAAGTGCATGGATGGGTCCTTTTGGAAAATAGGTGTCAATGAAATAGAGCACATGATCGACTAATTGTTCGGTTTCTGGTCGAGGAATGAGAACATGTTCATTGACTTTGAGTAAATAACCGTAAAAATAACTATGTCCAATCAAGTGTTGAATTGGCATATGATTGATCAAATACTGGTCCAATTGATGGAGATAGTTTTCCTTGAGTTCATCACTCACTGAATCTTTCATCGCCATGTAAAACGCGTGAGGATCAAGGGTTGAAAGTTCCATCAAAAGCAGTTTTGCGGCTTCTTCTTCACCTTGATGTTCTCTGACTTTTTTATATGCTAAACGGAGTAATGCTTCGTAGGTCACAGCGTTTCACCCATCAGTTGGCGCTTTTGGAATTCATTGATGAGGGGTTCAATAATTAAGTCAATACGACCTTCCATAATGACATCCAAGCGTTGTAGCGTTAAACCAATCCGGTGATCAGATACACGGTTTTGTGGGTAGTTATAGGTGCGAATTTTTTCGCTTCTTTCACCACGTCCCACCAATGCTTTACGCTCTGCACCTTCTTTCTCAAGTTGCTCTTGAAGATACATGTCATAAATACGTGTCTTCAGTAAGCGATAGGCTTTATCTTTATTTTCGTGTTGGCTTTTTCCTTCTTGACAGTCGACAACCATACCGGTAGGTACATGGGTTAAACGTACTGCAGATTTTGTGGTATTCACCGATTGTCCACCTGGACCTGATGAGTTGAAGGTATCCACACGAATATCATCCCATTTGACGTCAACTTCAAGTTCTTCAGCTTCTGGCATAACGAGAACGGTCGCGGTTGAGGTATGGACGCGGCCCATCGATTCCGTTTCAGGAACGCGCTGAACGCGGTGTACACCCGATTCGTATTTTAAAAGCGAGTAAACGAGTTTACCTGAAACCATGAATTCTATCGAGGTGTAGCCACCCATCGCACCTTCGGATGCTGATAAGATTTCAATCTTCCATCCTTTGGTTTCCGCGTAGCGTGAATACATTCTAAAAAGATCCCCTGCGAAGATATTACCTTCATCGCCACCTGCAGCACCTTTGATTTCGACAATGACGTTTTTATCATCATTAGGATCTTTAGGAAGAAGTAAAATCTTGAGCTTTTCTTCGGTTTGAACCAATGCATCACGAAGTGATGTGATTTCATTTTTTGCCATGTCAACTAAATCTTCATCGGTCTCAAGTTCTAAAAGCGATTCGAGATCGCTTAATTCGGCTTCTTTATTTTTGTAGAAGCGATACGCTTCAACAGCATCCTCTAAAGAACTCGATTCTTTTAATAATTTGGTCATTTCTTTGACATCTAGCGTTCCAGATGCCAGCTTTTCTTGGATTTCGGTATACCGTTTTTCCATGATTGATAATCGATCAAACATCATATCACCCGTTAAAACATCATACCATAAAATGGGGAATATTACCAACAAATCATGTGATTTCTCCCACACTTTTCATGCAATCAAGGCATAATGAAAGAGAAATGCAAGAAGATATGGTAAAATAGAATTGAAATAAAGAAAAGGAGTGAATTATATGGAAAAATTGTATCAGGTTTTAAACAAACAGGTTGCTAATTTCAGTGTACTCTTCACCAAGTTACACCACTTTCACTGGTATGTTACTGGCCCACAGTTTTATCAACTCCATGCGAAATTTGAAGAGTTTTATGATGAAGTGAACGAACTATATGATGCTTTTGCAGAAAGAATCTTGATGATTGGTGGCGCACCCGTATCGAATCTAAAAGGTTATCTTGCCATTACATCCTTAAAGGAAGCAAGTGGTACAGAAAGACCTGAAGACATGGTGAGACACATTTTGGATGATTTCAAGTTGATTGCAACTGAACTCAAAGAAGCGTTAAAAATTTCTCAAGATTTGGGCGATGAAGTTACAGCAGACTTACTCATCCAAACCCTATCAAGTTTCGAAAAGCACATCTGGATGTTAAACTTTACACTCAAATAGCACAAAAGCCCTTGACCAAGGGCTTTTTTCATGAAAAAAGGGTGTTTCACCCTTTTTATCTTTAGTCTTTAAATGCTTCTTCTTCGCGTTCAGATTGTGCAGTAAATCGTGAGAATTCGGTATCGAAACGGTATTTAAGAACAACCCCAGCCATCCCTTGACGGTTTTTAGCAATCGAGAGTTCAACTTCACCGGTTTTGTTTTCTTGTTTCCGTTCATAATAATCTTCACGATACAAGAACATGACGATATCGGCATCTTGTTCAATTGATCCAGATTCTCTTAAGTCTGCCAGAAGAGGACGTTTGTCTTCTCTCTTTTCAACTTCACGTGATAACTGAGAAAGTGCTAAGATCGGGACTCTTAATTCTCTTGCCATCTGCTTGAGTGAACGTGAGATTTTCGCAACTTCTTCTTGACGATTACCTGAGCGATCATCACCTTTGATGAGTTGTAGGTAGTCAATCACGACGAAGTCAAGTTTTCCTTCTTGAGAAAGTTTACGGCATTTTGCACGAATATCAGCAACTGAAACGGATGCTGAATCATCAAACATAATCTTTAAACGTGCTAAAGATTGCATACCACCTTCAAGAAATTGCCATTCACGGCTTGTTAAGTGACCGGTTTTGATTTTATTGTTTTCAATGTTTGATTCAGACGATAACATACGTGCTGCTAATTGTTCATTACTCATTTCAAGTGAGAAAATAGCCACACCTGCTTGACCATCGTTATTACGCTTTGCTACGTTAATCGCAAGGTTCATCGCAAACGCAGATTTACCCATCGATGGACGAGCTGCAAGAATGATGAGTTCTTCAGGTTGAAGACCAGCTGTGAGTTGGTCTAGGTTACTAAAACCCGTACGAAGACCGGTGATCCCACCTTTTTTATCGCGGTTAAGTTCGGTCTTTTCTTTCACTTCGCGGATGACTTCTGCAAGTTCAGCAAATGCAGAGGTCTTTCTTTTTTGAGCGAGTGCAAAAATCGATTCTTCAGCATAGGTGACATAGTCGCTTGCATCCATCTCACCTTCATATCCTTTTTCAAGGATTTCTGATGCTAGACTGATTGTTTCTCTTTTTAAAGCACTATCTTTTACAAAGTCGATGTAAGTATCTAAATGGCGTGTTGAAGGGACCATTTCAGAAAGTTGAACAAGGTATTTCATCCCTCCGACTTTCGCTAAAAGCTGTTGTGCTTCCAGTTTAGCCGCAACCGACGAATAGTCAATTTTCATGTTGTCGGCTTGAAGATCCTTCATCGCTTGAAAGATCAGTTGGTGTCCCTGATCAAAGAAGTCTTCGTTATTTAATTGATCCATCACGGATAGAATCTCTTTGGGGTCGAGAAAGATCGCACCCAAAACATTCATTTCCGCATCCTGATGGTGCGGTAAACTTTTGGCCATGGTCAAATCCTACTTTTCAACGATATGTACTTCAAAAATGGCTTTAATATCTTTATGAAGTTGAACAGTTGCTGTGTAGATACCCACTGAATTGATATCTGATGAGAGTTCAACTTTTTTCTTATCAATGGTGATATGATGAGCTTCTTCAAATGCTTCAACGATCTGTTTGGTGGTGACAGCTCCAAAGAGCTTACCATCTTGACCGATTTGAATACCCAATGTTACTTTTTTACCATCGATCTCAGATTTTAATTTTTTCATCAGATCGATGTGACGTTGTTGAGCTTGAAAAGCTTCTTCTTTGGCTTTATTGAGCGCTGCAATATTTTCTTCATTGGCAATGAGTGCTTTTTTCTGTGTGACAAGGAATTGACCAAAACCTGATGCGACTTCAATCACATCATCCTTCTTACCTTTTCCTTTCACATCTTCGAGTAAAATAACTTTCACTTTTTCTCCTCCTCCACCATACTCGAGTTCGAGATAGGTCTTTAACTGTTGATAAACGTCAGCCACAGATTGGTCCTTGACCTGAGCAGCTGCGCTGTTTAAATGGCCGCCACCACCGATGGCTTCCATTAAGATTTGAACATTAACTTGTTGGTATGAACGTGCAGATACACCGACCGTGTCATTGCCTAAACGGCTGATCATGAAGGCGGCATCGATACCATTGATGGATAGTAGGGCTTCAGCAACTTGTGCGAGCAATATACGATCATCATAAATTCCAGAAGTGACAACAAACGCAAAACGGTCTAAAAAGATTTCTACTTTATCGAGTAACCGGTTAATTTCTAGTGTACGAATCAGATCGCGTCTTAGCCATAATTTAGCTTCAGTAATATCTGCGCCCATGTCTTTTAATTTGGATGCGACTTCAAAGGTACGTGATCCTGTACGATAGGAAAAATTATTCGTATCCACGATGAGTCCACCATACATGATGGTTGCTTCAAGGGGTGATATCTTAATTTCATCTTCCATATAGAAGTTCAAGAGTTCCATCACAAGCTCAATGGTTGATGAGGCGTAGGGTTCGATAAACGAGAAATCAGCATCAAAGGATTCTTCTCCCACACGGTGATGGTCGATAATAATTAATTTTTGTGCTTTCTCCAGCACATCCGGTGACATCACAATTTTTGGAGATTGTGAATCAACCACGATGAGTAAACTGTTTTCTGTCATCTGACGAATGGCTTCTTCGGGTAAGACACAGTTTTCCATGAACGCAGGCATTTGTTCCTTGATAATGCCGAGAATTTTTTGTGTTGTTAAGTCGAGTTTTGGTTCTTCAATGACTAATAGGGCTGGTTTTTTACTTGCTTTTGCCATATGCAAGACAGCAATCATCGATCCAAATGCATCTAAATCGGATTGCATGTGACCCATGATCACCACGTTTTGTGATTTATCAATGAAGTCACGAATGGTTTGGGCATTAATTCTCACGCTGACGCGAGAACTCTTGGCAGATGCATCATTTTTTGCACCAAAGTATTGAATCTTTTGATCTTGGACGTTGACGACGACTTGGTCACCACCACGTTTTTCAGCGAGTTCAATCGCATTCTGTGCATAAATCCCTAATTCTTCATAATCGACATCCCATGATGCAATCCCCATGGAGATGGAGATACGAACTTGATTTTGTGTAGAGATCTGTCTGACTTTATCTAAGATTTCAAACTTATCTTGAATCATTAAATTCAATTGTTTACGGTATAAAATAACGACTAAGCGTTCATCATCATAAGGTTTTAAGAAGCCATCGTATTTGTTTGCCCAGTCAGCAATCGCTGCCAAGTACTCACCTTTTAATGATGACTGTTCAAGGACATCCAGTGAAGCTAAAGCTTCATCAAGATTATCTAAGTAAATGATGCCTAAAGCAGGTAAATGATCTTGATAACGCTGTTTCACCATTTCACGTTCTGTCACATTAAAGAGATAGAAAAACTTGAATTCTGGTCGATAAACAACATCAAACGTATCATTTTTGACTTGAATCATGAAATTGACTTTATTATTCATCGCAAGCATATGAAGCTGCGGATGAACATCTTTCAACGATTTCCCTGTGATTTTCGGATCAAAAATGGTCTTGGCGTGGGGATTTGCCCATTTGATTTCAAAATCATCATCGAGTGCAATAATACCGATGGGTAGTTCGTTAAAGACTTCATCACCGACTTGATTGACGTGATAACTTAATTTAGTCCACATCGATAACCGATTTTGGAGGGTTTTAACTTTTTGACGATTTTGAATGGTAATAAATAAGGAAAGCATCACAAAAACAAAGATTGTGCTACCGATCAGTAATAGCAATCTAAAAAGCTCTGGACCTGTTTGTACACTTAAATAAGGGATATAAAGATAGACACTGATTCCAAAGATAATCAATGCGACACTTAAAAATAGCCACCTTTTCATCGGTTCACCCACTTTAAAGATATTATATCACGAGCCATCACTTGTGATAAAGATTAAATCTTTAATCTGTAAAAAAAGTCGATAAAAAAACCCATACGAAGATGGGTTTTTGGATTTAGTCTTTGACGAATGGTAGTAATGCCATATGGCGTGCACGCTTAATCGCTGTTGCGAGTGGGCGTTGCCATTTTGCAGATGTACCGGTGACGCGTCTTGGTAAAATCTTACCGCGATCAGTAATGAAACGCTTCAAGAGTTCGACATCTTTGAAATCGATGTGTTCAACTTTATTTTGTGTAAAGTAGCAAACTTTCCGACGCTTCTTAAAACCGCCACGTTTGTTATTCTGTTGCATGCTGTATCCTCCTTAGAATGGTAGATCTTCCTCTGCAGCGAGTTGCTTACTTGTTTCGTAGAACTCGTCATTATCTGCAGCTGTGGGTTCGCCACGAGAAGGTTGTTCGATCTGTTCACCCTTGGATTCAAGGAACTGAACGGAATCACAGACAACTTCTGTGACATAACGTGTGCCATTGTCCGCTTCATACTGACGTGTTTGAATGCGGCCTTCGACACCTAATAATGCACCTTTCTTCACGAAACGTGCTAAATTTTCTGCTTGCTTACGCCAAACGACACATTGGATAAAATCCGCTTGTCTTTCGCCTGATTGATCGGCGAATTGACGGTTAACAGCAAGCGTAAAGGTCACAACGGGAATGTTCGACTGGGTCGTTTTGACTTCTGGGTCTTTCGTTATACGTCCGACCAGAATAACACGATTCATCATCTTATTCGCCTTCCTTTACAACGATGTAGCGAATGACTTCTTCGGTGATTCGTACAACGCGGTTGAATTCAGCAATCGCTTCTGGAGTTGCTTGAACAAGTAACCACACATAATAGCCTTTTTTATGATGCTCAATCTCGTAAGCTAAATCTTTTAGCCCCAACTCTTTGAGCTCAACAACTTGGCTATTGTAATTAACGAAGATCTCGTTAAAGTGGTTCACAATTTGCTTGATGTTCTCGCTTTCTACAGTTGGACGGATGATATACATAATTTCGTACTTTTTCATCTGTTCCACCTCCTTTTGGTCTATGGTCTTTATAAGACAAGGAATATCTTATGCCGTATTATTATAACATAATGAAAGATGTAATACAAGGATATTTGATGGATAAATGTTAGAATTCTTATCCTAAGTTGATGAACAACATTCTTCAACGAACGATATAAAAAGATGACATAATCATCTATTTGCATAAGGCTGAAAATCCTTTTATAAAGAGAAAAACACCACCTTGCGGTGATGTTTACATCGAGGTCAATATTTCTTCTAATCGCTCATAAAGTGCTTCTACAGTCACATGGATAGCTTCTTCTCTGGTTAAGTCTTGAAAGATGATTTCAATGTCTTCAAGATGATGATCCCAAGAAATAGCAATCCAAGCCACGAAACCTGCATCACCAACTTGACGCGTTGGTCCAGCATTTCCCGTGATTCCAATTCCGATTGATGCACCCGACTGATCTTTAATCTTTTTTGCAAGTTGCCTTGCAACTGCTTGACTGACGACACCTTCTTCATGGATTAAAAGTTCATCAACACCCAGCCATTGTGTTTTAAGATCATCCTGATAGACAACCATACCTCCACGAACAACTGAAGATGCTCCAGGATGTTTAATCATTTCATAGATGGCTTGTCCACCTGTCATGCTTTCAGCATAGGCGATGGTCAAACCTCGATCTTTAAGAAGGTGAAAGACATGTTCGCTACTCATGACAACGTGATATTAAAGGTGAATTCAACAAACTCATCGCCAACTTTTCTCATGACAGTAACACTATGAATATCACCAAATTGTGCACCTTCTAGTCGAGCGCCGATATCAGCGATTGAGGAGACATTGACACCATCCATCTTGATGATCAGATCATAGATTTCAATCACATCTTTGGCTTGACGTGTGGGATCTAGACCAATAACAACGACACCAACTGGATTAGGTGGCAGTAACGTTGCTGGGTTTTCTTGTAGGAAGACATCGACATCTTGAACGGTTACACCTAAGCGAGGACGACGTTCTACCAAGGTATAGCTAGCTTCTGTAAAACCACGAATGATTGGAGCAATCTTATTCATCGATAACGCATAGTTTAATCCTTCAGCTGCTAAGATGCCATCTTTTGTTGTGATAGTGGGGACTTTGGCAACGTTAATACCAATCACTTCACCCTTCAAATTAAACAGGGGTCCTCCGCTATTACCAGGATTGAGTTCAGCATCATGCATGATGGCCAATCCCTCAATCGAATTATATGGATACGAAGTTAATGAGACAATACCTTGAGTAACATAGTTAAACTTCTTGATATCTTCTGGTGTACCAATGGCATACACATCTTGACCCTTCACAATTTCTGTGATCGAGTTATCGTTAATGGGTGCAATCGGATGCACTCTGAATGTGCGGTCTGTGATAAAGCGAACGACCGCAATATCATAGGGTTCATAGGATGCATAATCGTAGACGGCAATATCTAAATCAGCATTTCCAAAATGAACTTTCATTTCCCCACCATCTTCAACGACGTGATGATTGGTGAGTGCATAATAACGTGTTTGCCCTTCTTCACCATACGCTTCAGACTTAAAGATGATGCCAGATCCATGTCCAGTATCTGTTTTCACCACAATCACGGATGGTTCAACCGTGGCAATCATCGTGATGCGATCTTGTTCATAGGTTGATGGCGAGGTATAGGGTATTTCAGCGCGCAATGGAATACTGCAACCTGCAAGCAGCAAACTAAGCAAAACGAAGATAAAACTTAAGATTCCTTTTTTTCTCATACTAGACCTCCTTCAAGTCGAAATAAACGTTGAGCGTTGTCTGTGGTCATGCGTTCAACTTCGAGAACATCCATTTTTTTAATCTCAGCGATTTTCTCCACAACATACCTTGTATTTCCAGGTTCATTACGTTTCCCACGATATGGGATAGGTGTCAAATAGGGGCTGTCCGTTTCTACTAAGAGATGGGATAGATCAATGGCTTCAACGATTTCTTTTAATGTTGCATTGTTTTTATAGGTAATAGGACCATCGATACCAATCATAAACCCTAGTTCAATAGCTTTTTTAGCATCGTTAAGATCACTTGAGAAGCAATGAAAGACTCCCCTAACTTTTCCTTTATAGGGTAAAAGCATATCATAGGCTTCTTGAAAAGAAGAGCGTGTGTGAATAACGAGCGGTAGATCATGGAGTTCAGCGAGTTCAATCTGTTGTTGAAAAACACGTTTTTGAAGCTCCTTATTATCATCTTTCCAGTAAAAATCGAGTCCACACTCACCAATAGCAACCACTTTTGGATGTTTGAATAAGGGGATGATCCGACTCACATCATGATCTTCATCGACATAGCCTGGATGAATCCCAACAGTTGCATAAAGCATGTCATGTGCATCAGCTAACTCAATTGCTTTCTGATTCGATGGATCATGCATACCGATCACAATCACGTGTGAGACATCCCTTTTTAATGCCCTTCCTAAAACCTCTTCAAGATCTTGATCATAGTCTTCCATATTCAAATGTGCGTGTGTATCAATGATCATTCATTATCCCTCATTTGGTAATCTTATTTTATCATATCGAACCCAAAAAAGGATGAAATTGATTTCTTCACAAAATCTACCATTTTTCATCCTAAAGATAAAAAAAAGCTGACGTTTGGTGTAATTAGTTGATAATTTCATTTTCCACTGATTCAAGGATGTTTATTATCCCTAGATCGCTTTGAAACGTCTTATATGTGATAGATTTTTTTATTTTTTTCACTCTCT
>Ga0075012_10000502_pt1 | contig 41141 bp, 43 predicted proteins | sample All_14_2_FD_71474 | JGI IMG/M metagenome (GOLD analysis project Ga0075012, IMG submission 71474) | Freshwater microbial communities in response to fracking from Pennsylvania, USA - Allegheny Zone_MetaG_DW_15 | ecosystem: Environmental > Aquatic > Deep subsurface > Groundwater > Drilled...
AAAATAGAAGAGCAACGCGCAAGACGTTGAGACAGAGGAGTAAAGGGCCGGCTGTGGTTATGCCGGCCTTTCCGTCTCTAGGCGCCAGACGTCTTCTATCTCAGGATACCTCCCCGAATTTGTATAAGCTACAGCCAAGCCGTAACCATGCCCGTACCAATGAATGGATTACATACGCGTGACGAATACTCTAACAGCCATTGGCCACATCCTGTCGCCTATCAACGCGATAGCCGCGCTATGCGCCCGCGCACATCTTGAAACGCGCTTTGGCCGCGCCGTGCGTTTGCACTTGGCGTATTACAATCCGTCCGATGATTCCGAACTGGTTGAAGGGATGTACACGGTTATCGAGGCCATGCTCACCCGGTTTGATAACATCACGCTCTCGCGCCTCGATACGGTGGATGGTGATGCAGCGCATATCATTGCCAGCCTTGGGGCCAGCCTTAATGTCCGTCAGGCCGATTTTATTTTATACGCCCATGACGTTGTAACACCATGGCCGCAAAGTCTCGCCAAAGCGTACCCCACGGCCAAAACAGTGTGCTATGGCGATGCGCTTGGCCAGTTCTTTACGCGGCATGACCTGCCAGTATCCAGCCCGCATGGCGGGCATCTGGGGCGCTTGTGGCGGTACCTGCGCGGCCCCAAGGCAAAAGCGCCGCAAGCGGCTCCCGTTTTCCTGCCTAAAATACTGGCAGCTATATTGCCTGTTGCACAAAAACCGCTGCCGGCATCGGTTCAGCTCATGGTTCCTGATAAAGACAGCGTTGCAACAACTCTGCACCTCTGTGCATTGAGCTGCGTTGATTTGCAAAATTATTGTACGGCACTGGCAACTGAATTCGGCAGTGATGCGACGTTGTTCCTGACCGAGAACATGGCCGAAGGGCAGTTCATATCCTTTGATGATGAGATGCGCTTTTATACCGATACCATCCTGCGTAACTGCGCGCCGGGCTCGACCATTATCATCAAACCGCACGCGGATGAAACGCAGGCACGCATTTTTGCCTTCCGCGAAATGCTGGGCGGTGTATTTACGATCAAACAGATCGATAAAAAATATGCCCGCTATCCGGTAGAATTGTTTTTGCCGCTGCTGCAAAAATGCAGTGTCATCGGCATGTATTATCCGGTGCTCTCGCTCAAATATCTCTACGATATTGACGTTATCCAGCCGCTGGATGCGCGGACCATAGAAAAGTATTTTCCCCGCGCGGTCTGGGCGTCTTACAAGACGGCAATTTTGCTTAATATGCAGCCTTTGGCGCAGCTGGGCGGATGGAACGGAATTTCCCTGCTCTATAATGGCAAATAACACTGGAAATTCCTTATAAAACACCTATTTGGCATATAAGACTTGATTTTGGCAGGCGGGTCCGCTAAACCCTGCTGCACCACGGCAGAGATGCCGGTGCATCAAGTGCTTTCTTATTGTCGCGGGGTGGAGCAGCCCGGTAGCTCGTCAGGCTCATAACATGAAGCTTGTCGGTTTACAGATTGCCAGAGCGTTGAATTAAAAGGTCTTTTGCACAAGGCCCAATTGACTAAAAGTGCAGTTAGGTGCAGAAAGTAGCCCTCAAGTATCTAACAAAGTGTCTAACGAATTTTTAGGGTTAAAACTTGATTTTCCTGACGCGGGGTGGAGCAGCCCGGTAGCTCGTCAGGCTCATAACCTGAAGGTCAGAGGTTCAAATCCTCTCCCCGCAACCAAGGAAAATCAATGAGTTAGCCGCCATAAGGGCGGCTTTTTCATGTCCGAAAGGGCGCGTTAGATAGTATCTAACAAAAAGTATTTAACGGCTCACTTCTTAAATGCTGTATTTAAAAATGGTTTCATGTTGCCGCAGGGTTTATAAAATCGTATGGAAAAAGAGCGCAAATATAGCCTTAAAGGCCCATCCGACAACGGACAGGTGGAAGACCTTTTAGAAGGCAAAAATGATAAGGAGAGCCGCCAGCGCCTTCAGGCGCTAATTGCCGAATGGCTGCGTATGGAGAATTTAGTGGTTTTGACAGCCGCTGGTTGCTCTGTTGATTGCGGCGGCAAAGTTATCAACGCGCTTGAAAAAGCAGTTTTAGAAGCTGTTAATGAAATACCGGAAAATATTGGCGATCAGCCGGGTTTATCAGAAAAAGTTAAAACAATTATCGTCGAACGCCTTAAACCCTTTAAGGAGCGGAAGCCGTGGGCTCAAACGGGGTTTGAAGAATGGCTCTCCTATCTTGTAAATGCCGTTTATTTAGGCACGGAGACAAAATCTCCTATTAAATCTCTAGTGTGGAAAGATGGTGATATTGACGTTGCAGAGGTCAGCCGTCTGGTTTCATTCATGGCGAAAGCCATATATGCAGAATGTGCTTTAGAGCTTCCCGATAGAACGGCCTCAGAAGAAGGGGAACAGGGCATTGCTCCCCACCTTGCATTTCTCTCAAAATTAGTGACCCGCGATAGTAACCTTGGTCGCACACACCTCTTTACGCTCAATTACGATACGCTCTTTGAGCAGGCACTTGAATTGTTGGGAATCCAATATTTTGATGGTTTTACCGGACGCGCCAACGCAAGATTTGATCCCTCGGTATATGGCCTAGATGTTTATTATCCGGGAGAATTGGCTGAAGGCCGCGTCCGAAGATTTGATAAGTTTTTGCATTTTTATAAGCTCCACGGCTCTATCCATTGGAAGATAGTACACGACACGCTCAAAGCCAGGCATGACGATATTTCTAAGTTTTCAGAGTACCGGGCAATGTCACCGCAGGAAAAAGCTGCCCGGCTTGTTAGCAATGGCTTTGCTTACAATCATAAAGAATTTGGTATTTTGCCGACGTCTAATAAATTCGTGCAGACGTTGGAAATGCCATACGCGCATTTATTCAGATCATTTAATGCCCGGTTAAGTGCACCGCAAACCTTTTTGCTCATTTTGGGATATGGTTTTGGCGACGATCATGTTACGCGCATCATTGAAATGGCACTCATGAATCCTGCGCTTGTTATGCTGGTAGTTGAGCCAAACCCTGATAGTCCCACCGTTAAACGAATTGCAGAATATAAAGAATTGGGAAAAAGGGCTTTTGTGCTTACGCCGACTAAAGAATCCTGTGAGCAAGGAAAATCAGAAAATAACGGCATGATGAAATATGCAACCTTCAATGATTTTGCCAAATTTATCATGCCAGATGTTCAATGGTTGGATGACTTTTTGCGTCTTCGCCGTTTTGAAAAGCAACTTCAGCAATCGCAAGATGGCGGCAAGGACGGGCTGGAATAGTGGAAAACCCTCGTGTTGTTGGTCATGTCGCTTCGGTTAATGGATTCCGTGTAAAGGTTGAACTTTTAACGGAGGCCCGTTCACCTTCGCGCGCAACACTGGATGGGGTTCAAACGGCGGTCGCTATCAATGCTTATCTGACTTTTTCTATAGGCTCAGGCAGCTCTATCATAGGCATTATAACTGATTTAGAAGCGCGGGAAAGCTATGACCCCACTTCCGGCGACGAGCTTTCTCTGGAATTGATTAAGGCTAAAAGGGTGGCAATTGTTCAACTCTTAGGAACCATTGAGCAAGACGGAGAAAAATGGCTTTTTAATCCCGGAATTACTGTTTTGCCCACTCTTGAAACGCCAGCAGAAATCGGCTCCCCTAAAGTGTTGCGAGCGGTATTTGAAAATCCGCCGCAGAAAAATAAGCCAGACGATTGTAGCAATGATGAATTTGATTTTGATCTTGTTCTGGGATGTCCTACAGGTCAAAAAGCCAGCCGGGTTAAAGCATCTTACAATGACCTTTTTTCTCGCCCGCTTGCTATAGTAGGAAATACCGGCTCCGGTAAATCTTATAGCGTCGCCAGCCTTCTTCAAAAAGCGATGAAAGAACTCGGTGACGATGAGACAAATGCCCCTCATATTTTTATCCTTGATATTAATGGAGAATACGCAAGGGCATTTTTATCAGATGAACGTCCCCGGCTGCCAGACCAGATTTATTTGAACGGAGAAGAATTCGGCATTCCCCTTTGGTTTTTGAATGCTCAAGAAATCTGCGCGTGGTTAAGCGCCTCAGAGCAGACACAAGAACCTGTCTTAAAAGACTGGTGGTCAATAATTAAAAATTCAAATTTATCTGGCACAGCCAACCAAACACCAAATTCTTTAAGAAGTGCCCTAAGCGTACTAGAGGCCATTTTGGAAGAATTGCCGACAATGAAAAGGAAAAACGCGGGCTCTTATTGTAATGCAGTAGTCGATCATTTAGCTAATAGCGGAATAAATATTCAAGCCTTCCAAGCGCCCTTTCAGAAGCACGCGAGCGTAAATGATTACAATCAAGAAATTCTTGATAATCAAGCCGAAATACAGAGGCAAGCGTCTGATTTAAAAAATATCATTAAGAATAAACTTTCAGATGCCATTGATTTAGGAGCCGATACCACGAATACAGCTGACTCTCCGCTTTTAATTCGTAAAGCTGATTTAATTGATCCAACTTTAATTAATAGAGCCGTTTCTCAACAAGATACCAATAGAATTGAAGGCCATTTAACGACGCTTAAACTTCGTCTTAAAACAAGGTTAGATGATAGGCGCTGGAAATCATTTTTAAACTATGAGAGGCCGGAAACAAAATTTGAAGATCTTAAGGCATGGCTTGGTCGCTTCCATTTTCAAGAAAACAAAGCACCGAGAGTTTCAATTATTGATCTTTCGATGCTCAGCCATGAAACTTTGCCATACGCTTGCGGCGTTATTGGCCGCATTCTTCTGGAAGTAAGAGAAAGACTCCCGGCTAGTGGACGCTTTCAGCACCCTTGGGTACTTGTTTTAGAAGAGGCCCACAATTACGCCCGGCCCGCGCGCCAAAGCGAGGATAGAGGTCAGGCTTTATCTCGGACAGCGTTTGAAAGGATTGCTAAGGAAGGCCGAAAATTTGGGTTGTCTTTGATAGTGGCAAGTCAAAGGCCAAGCGAAATCAGTCCTACGATTATCAGCCAATGTGCAAATTTTATTAGCCATAGGCTCCAAAATCCCGACGATATTGACCATTTCCGTAGGATTATTCCTCTGCAAGCGAGAAGATTGTTAGATCAAGTTACAGTCTTGGCTTCCGGCGAGGCTATTGTTTTTGGCAGTGCCTTTCATATTCCGACTCGTGTTCAAATTGATAAGCCGGAACCGCCGCCGTGGAGTCAAACGGCTGCGCCCTATTACGAGTGGAAAAATCGTAAATCCAGTTTTCCTATTGATGCAATAATTGAAAGTTGGGGTCTTATACCAAACATGGAGCCTAACAGTCAGACTCCCGTTCCAACAAAAGAGGATGATGGTCTAGAAGACGAAATCCCGTTTTAGCCTCTGGATTGTTTGGAAGGTAATGCTTTGAATTTACAATAAGTTGTGACAATAATTAATGATTTTTAAGGGGACGGCTAAAGTTGACTGAGACATTCTATGAAAAGCCGATATTAAACTCGCCATACGAAGAACCGTCGCGTCATCACGCGCTGGATGAAGACGGCCAGCCAAAGCATGAAAACGCTATCAACGGTCGCCGCCGTTCTGAGCTTATTACGCCGGTGCCGAAGCCCCGCAAGCGTAAGAAAAAAGACCCTCAACAATCTGACTTGGATTTACATTCCGCGGACGGCATTTCATCCGAGGAACAAGAATACAATCCAACGCCGATCATTAATGAAATCAGGTCGAAGGTTGCCGCATGGCGCGCGCTGCCAAGTTCAAATGATTGGGGTGTTACGCCTGTTACCGCAAGATTATTGAAGCATTGGCGCTCACATGATTTCCAAGGCGTTCGCCCCTTTTTCTGCCAAGTCGAGGCCGTTGAAACTATTATCTGGCTGGTAGAAGTTGCCCGCAAACAAAATATCTATAAGCATTTTTGGGATCACGTTGAAGGCGCGAATGAGCAGGCTAATCCTGGCCTAATGCGCCTTGCCATGAAAATGGCGACTGGCGCAGGGAAAACCACCGTCATGGCAATGCTGATCGCATGGCAAACGGTAAATGCGGTTCGCTATCCGACGACCAAAATCTTCACGCGCGGGTTTTTGATTGTCGCGCCGGGCATTACGATCCGCGACCGGCTGCGCGTTCTCATGCCAAATGACCCGGATAGCTATTACAAATCACGCGAGTTGGTTCCTAGCGACATGCTGGATGAATTGAATAAGGCAAAAATCGTAATCACAAATTATCACGCTTTCCAGCTTAGAGAAATCATGGACACCAGCAAAGTTGGTCGTTCACTTTTGCAGGGGCGCGGTGATCCTATAAGAACAACGGAAACCGAAGGTCAAATGATTAGGCGCGTTGCCGAGGATTTGATGGGTTTCAAAAATATTGCCGTTATCAATGACGAGGCGCACCACTGTTACCGTGAAAAACCCGATAACGATGATCTCGAAGATTTAAAGGGCGACGATAAAAAAGAAGCGGAAGAACAAAACAAAGCTGCACGGCTTTGGATTAATGGTCTTGAGGCATTCAAACGCAAGCTAGGTATCAGTTCAATCTTTGATCTTTCCGCCACGCCGTTTTTCTTGCGCGGCTCTGGATATGCCGAGGGTACTTTATTCCCTTGGACGGTAAGTGATTTCTCACTTATGGACGCGATTGAGTGCGGAATTGTAAAGCTTCCTCGTGTGCCGGTTGCCGATAATATTTTAGAAGCAGAAGTGCCAATATTCCGCGAGTTGTGGAAAAATATTGGCAGTGAAATGCCAAAGAAAGGTAAGGGCGAAAAAGATTTAGACCCTCTTTCTTTACCGGCAAAATTACAAACGGCGCTTGTGGCGTTGTATAAACATTATGAAGAAACTTTTGACGTTTGGAAGCAGCAAGGAATAGATATTCCGCCTGTCTTCATTGTGGTCTGCAACAACACGTCAACGTCCAAACTTGTTTATGAATGGATTTCAGGCTGGCAACGCCCTAATGAAGATGGCGATCCTGTATTTGTAAAGAATGGCGAGCTATCTCTTTTCAGAAATTTTGATGAACATGGAAACCGCCTTGCAAAGCCAAATACATTATTGATTGATAGTAAGCAGCTCGAATCCGGGGAAGCTCTTGATAATGATTTCCGTCAAGCCGCGGCATTGGAGATTGAACAATTCAAGCGGGAAATGAAGCAGCGCAGCGGCGCGGGGGATGTGGGCGACGTTACGGATTCGGAATTGCTGCGTGAAGTGATGAATACGGTCGGCAAGAAAGGCCGACTAGGTGAGCAAATCCGCTGCGTGGTATCTGTTTCCATGCTTACAGAAGGTTGGGATACCAATACGGTTACTCATATTCTAGGTATTCGCGCGTTTGGTACGCAACTACTATGCGAACAAGTCGTGGGGCGCGGTCTGCGTCGTTATTCCTATGAGTTAAATGAGGAAGGTCTCTTTAATGTCGAATATGCCGATATCATGGGCATACCCTTTGACTTCACCGCCAAACCACAAGTCGCGCCCGTTAAGCCGCCCCGCAAAACTGAGCGTGTTAAAGCAATTAAAGAGCGCGCCGCGCTTGAAATTTCATTCCCTCGCGTTGTCGGATACCGCGTTGATCTTCCTGAAGAACGCTTAACGGCAAGCTTTACGGAGGATTCCACTTTAGTATTGACGCCTGAAATGGTTGGCGCGACAGAAACATTGCTGGAAGGTATTGTCGGGCAAGGTATTACGTTGACGGTTGCAGAGCGTAAAGATATCCGACCAAGCACTATCTCGTTTGCGTTAGCTAAAAATCTTTTATACACCAAATTTAGAGATGTCGATAAAGAACCGAAACTTCATCTTTTTGGTCAAATTAAATCAATTGTGCGTCGATGGATTGATGAAGGCCATTTGATCTGCAAAGGCGGCACAGGTGCTTGGATGCTTTCTTATCCAGAGATTGCCGCACAAGCCGCGGAACGAATTTACAATGCAATTAAAGATTCAATCGGCAATGATAGAAAAATTTTAGCTGTCCTTGATCCCTACAATCCCAAAGGTTCATCGGCGCACGTTGGTTTTCAAACAAGCCGGGATTTATGGACGACCGACCCCGCTAAGAGCCATATCAATTATGTTGTTTGCGACAGTGAATGGGAGGCAGAATTTGCCCGCGTTGCTGAAAAACACCCTAGCGTCATAAGCTATGTCAAAAATCAGGGCTTGGGGTTTGAAGTCCCATATAAAGACGGTTCCACGGCCCGCGTATATCTCCCGGACTTCATCGTTCAAATCAATGATGGAACCGATACTCCCCTAAATCTGGTAGTTGAAGTTAAAGGCTATCGCCGGGAAAACGTAAAATTGAAGTCTGATACGATGAAAAATCAATGGATAGTCGGCGTCAACAACCTCAAAACATTTGGCAAATGGGCTTTTGTCGAGTTTGGTGACGTATATGAAATGGATAAAGAGTTTGGTGCCCTCATTGAGCGCGTTCTTAATGAGCATAGAAAGTTGGAGGCCGCGTAATGGCAAAAATTGCAAAACCTAAAGCGACAAAACAAGTTGAGGCTCTGAAACATTCGGAAGCAAAACGCAAAAATATTCCTACCGCGGAATTGCAATCAGCGGCGCAGCGCGCAGAAGAAATTAACCCGGTAGAGCCGGTTGTCTATAAGCGTAAAAGCCCATTAGCAAAAGGTGAAGTTCGCCCACGCGATACCGACTTAGACCCACAAATGGTTTGGAAAGGTGCGCGTATCCGTATTACCCAAGATCAGATTGCAGAAATTTCCAAATCTGGCTTTATTGACATTGACGAAGCGCAAATTGTTTGGCGAGGAAAAGACCAGCAGGATTGGTCGGATCTCGTTGTCCACGCGCCGCCGCTTTACATTCAAGATAAAATTCACCCCAAGGCTATAATTGATGACTTAACTCGCCAAACAGAGGCGCGCAAAGAACAAGGCGCGGATATGTTTGACCTGTTCCATGATTTTAATGGCATAGACCCGGAAGCCAAAACCGAGTTTTACGAACATGACCAAAATTGGTCAAACCGGATGATTTTGGGTGATTCTCTGCAAGTGATGGCCAGCCTTGCTGAACGCGAAGGCTTGCGTGGGCAGGTGCAATGCGTTTATTTCGACCCACCCTATGGCATTAAATTTAATTCCAATTGGCAAGTTTCGACTCGTTCCCGCGACGTAAGGGACGGAAGAATGGAAGAAATTACACGAGAGCCGGAACAGGTCAAAGCCTTCCGAGATACATGGAAAGATGGGATTCATTCGTATCTTACTTATCTCCGTGACCGGCTTACTGCTATGCGTGATTTGCTGACAGAAAGCGGTTCCATTTTTGTGCAGATTGGAGATGAAAATGTCCATCGTGTGCGAGCATTGATGGATGAAATTTTCGGAGAAGAAAACTTTATTAGTGATATAGTTGTTTCTAAGACAAGTTCTCAATCATCATCGTATATTTCTTCAACCGCCGATTATATTTTATGGTACGCAAAGCATAAGCCCGTGCTGAAATTTAGGCCAGCATACAATATAAAGGATTTCAATGATCCTAGCTCCGGCGCCGATGAATATAAAAACTTTTGGCTTGGTTTCGGAAGTTACCTAACCGCCCGGCAAGCTGATACGCATGAGGGTGAGTTAAGAAGGTTTCGTCCGTCGGCAACTACTAGCCAAGGTGCTAATCCAAATTTTCGTTACTTTGAATATCAAGGTCAAAAATTTGATTGTGGCAATAGTCAGCATTGGAAAACCCACGAAACTGGTATGAAAAGGCTAGGCTATGCGGATCGCCTTTTAAAGCGTGATAAAAGCGTTTCCTATGTTCGGTTCTTGGACGACTTCCCTATTATCGAAGTAAACAATCTTTGGACAGATGTTCGATGGGGCTTTGATGCTACTGACAAGCGATATGTTGTCGAAACAAACCCAAGAGTTGTTCAACGCTGCATTCTAATGGCGACAGACCCAGGCGATTTGGTTATTGACCCGACATGCGGTTCTGGAACAACTGCAACAGTAGCGGAGCAATGGGGACGCCGCTGGATTACAATGGATACTTCGCGCGTGGCTTTGGCTTTGGCACGGGCGCGGTTGATGGGCGCGCGTTATCCTTATTACTATCTGGCTGATAGCAAGGAAGGCAAATTCAAAGAAGCGGAAATTAGCGGGAAAATTTCGTCGGAGACTCAAACTTATAATGATGTGCGCCAAGGCTTTGTATATGAGCGCGCGCCGCATATTACGCTCAAATCTATCGCAAACAATGCTGAGATAGAGGTCATTTGGGAAAATTATCATGCCAAGATGGAACCATTAAGGCAGCAATTAAATCGTGCCCTTGGAAAATCTTGGAATGAATGGGAAATCCCACAAGATATTTCAGAGATTGTAGGTGATGAAGGCGGGTTCCAAAAGGCAGTAGCAACGATTCCGCGAGCGGAAGTCAGGCGCATTCATACTGAATGGTGGGCGTTGAGAAAAGGACGCCAACAGGAAATTGACGCCTCTATCGTGCAAAAGGGCGAGGTAGAATACCTGTATGACCGGCCTTACGAAGACAAAAACCGCGTTCGTGTTGCAGGGCCATTTACCGTTGAAAGTTTATCGCCGCACCGTGTCGTTCCAGCGGATGAAATAGATTCGATTGAACAAATTGATACAGCGAAAGGCAAACGAAAGAGAAAAGCTGTAGGTGCGCCCCATCAAGATTTTACCCAAATGATTATGGAGCATTTAAAGTCCGCAGGTGTCCATCAAGCCGCCAAGGATGATAAAATATCTTTCAATTCCATGACTGGCTGGCCGGGTGTTTACATTGCGGCGGAAGGGCAATTTATGGAAGGCAATAAAGATAAGCGTGCAGCTATCTTCATTGGGCCGGAATTTGGTACAGTTAGCCGTGCGGATTTAACTGCTGCGGCGCGAGAAGCTTTAGATGCTCGTTTTGATGTTCTGATTGCCTGCGGATTCAATTTTGAGGCCCATACGTCCGAATTAAATAAATTAGGGCCGTTGCCGATCCTAAAAGCAAAGATGAATCCTGAGCTTCATATGTCGGAAGAATTGAAAAATACCGGCGCGGGCAACCTATTCATTGTATTTGGCGAGCCTGATATTGAATGGAATTTTGATAAGGATGGAAAAATCATTGTTGGAGTTCTTGGTGTCGATGTGTTTGATCCAAAAACTGGCGACGTTAGAGCAAGCGGTAAAGAAGATATCGCTGCGTGGTTTATTGATACAGATTATAATGAAGAAAGCTTCTTTGTGCGCCACGCCTATTTCCTCGGCGCACAAGACCCTTACAAATCTTTGAAAACGTCATTGAAGGCGGAAATAGATGCAGCCGCTTGGGAATCGCTTTACCGCGATAAATCCCGCCCGTTCGCACGGCCTGAAAGTGGCCGCTTTGCCGTAAAAGTCATCAATCACTTTGGCGACGAAGTGATGAAAGTTTTTGCGGTATAAGGATAAGCCTCATGAGATTTTGCATCGCGGATACGTTCACTAAAGGTCTGCAAAAATTGACATCGCAGGAGCAGAAGGCCGTTAAAACAACGGTCTTTGATCTTCAATTAGACCCGGCGGCACCCGGCTTGCAATTCCACCGCATTGATAAATCCCGCGACCCCAATTTCTGGTCTGTGCGCGTTAATCTTGATCTCCGTTTAATCATTCATAAAACGGAAGACAGTTTTCTCGTTTGCTACGTTGACCATCACGATGACGCTTACGCATGGGCCGAACGTCGTAGAATTGAAGCCCACCCCAAAACTGGCGCGACGCAGATTGTTGAAGTGCGGGAGCGCGTTGAAGAAATCGCTATTCAAAAGCATGTTTACGAGGAAGCCAAGCCAGCTGCGCCTAAGCAGCAACTTTTGCCGCTTTTTGCTGATTACGATACCGAGCAGCTTTTAACTTATGGCGTCCCGGAAGATTGGATTGAAGACGTTAAGGCGGCAACCGAGGACACGCTATTTGATATCGTCGATCACCTACCGCAGGAGGCCGCGGAAGCATTACTCGATTTAGCTGTCGGCCAAAAGCCGGAAGTGATAATTGCTCCGAAAGAACAAAAAGCAGACCCATTAGCACACCCGGACGCGCAACGCCGTTTCCGCGTCATGGAAAATGTGGACGAATTAAAACGCGCTTTGGAATATCCGTGGGATCAATGGACAATCTTTTTGCATCCCTCGCAGCGTAGCGTCGTTATGCAGAATTTCAGCGGCCCCGCGCGTGTTTCTGGCTCCGCAGGCACTGGCAAAACGGTAGTGGCTATTCACCGGGCGGCGAATATTCTAAAGGCGGATGAAAACGCCAAGCTTTTATTAACGACATTCTCTTTGCCGCTATCAAATGCGTTGGAGCATAAGCTTGAATTGCTGATAGGCAAGGATAAGTCCGTTGTTCCGCGCTATACGGTTTTGCCGTTTAAAGGCGTCGCAAAAGAATTGTTTACCTTGGCTTTTGGTTACGATCCGCGCGCCGCCGCGCCCGATCAAGTAAAGGCCATGCTGGAAGACGTTGCCAATGAATTAGGCATTACGGACTTTACCGACCGTTTCCTTATGTCGGAATGGGTCAATGTGATTGATGCGTGGCAGATAAATAGCCTTGATGCTTACAAGGATGTGCCGCGCTTAGGCCGTAAAAATAGATTGAGTTCGAGCCAACGCGCGGCAGTGTGGCCAATTTTTGAAAAGACAAAGGAACGGCTTGCCGAACAAGGGCTTTTCACATGGCCGACGATTTTTGGAAAAGTGGCTGAATTTTTCGCAGCCAAAGAAGATAAGCCCTTTACTCATGCCGTAATGGATGAGGCGCAGGATTTAGGTGTGCCAGAATTGAAAATGTTATCCGCTATTACCCCGCGCGGCCCGAATTCCCTATTTTTTGCCGGGGATTTAGGCCAGCGTATTTTCCAAGAGCCGTTTTCTTGGAAGTCGCTCGGCATTGATATCCGTGGCCGTTCCCGGACGTTAAAAGTGAATTATCGTACGTCGCACCAAATCCGCCAGGCAGCGGATATGCTTTTACCAAAGCTAATACGCGACGTTGATGGCAATGAGGAAGATCGTACAGGCACCGTTTCAGTTTTCAATGGCCCCGATCCAGAAGTAAAAATATATGACAATACTGAGCGTGAAATAGACGGCGTGGCGGCATGGATCGCAGAAAGAGTGGCGGACGGAGCCAAGCCGGAGGAAATCGGAATCTTTGTGCGTACAAAAAACGAATTGGCGCGCGCTAGGGCGGTTCTGAATAAGGGAGGGCATACAGCCCTAGAAATCTCCGACCGCGTAGAGGACGCCACCGGGCGCGTTTCTATAGGCACTATGCACATGGCTAAAGGGCTTGAGTTCAAAGCCGTAGTCGTTATGGCCTGCGACGATGAAATCCTGCCCCTGCAAGAGCGCATAGAAACCATTGCCGATGAAGCGGAATTGGATGAAGTTTACGAAACTGAGCGCCATTTATTCTATGTGGCTTGTACCCGCGCCCGCGACCGGCTTTTGATAAGCGGTATTAAACCGGCCTCCGTATTTTTCGAGGATATGACAATAAGAGGAAGGGCATGACAGAAAAGGATATAGATCAACGGCTCGAAAAAATTGAAAAAGAATCCGCAGACATTATGGGGCTTTTTGATAATAGCGGCCATATTCCGGCTCAATACATAGATAAAGCGCAGGTTCTTTTTAAAAACCTGAAAGATGCTTTGCAAAGTGAATACAAGCGTATGGATACAGTGCGCTTTCAATCCAGCATGTCTGAAATTGAATCAGCCTTTTATCATCCAGCAATTAGAGATTCTTGGGCCAATACAGGGGTTAGCAGGGTTCGTTGGGATTCCCGGCCCGATAGCCGCTGGTTTAGCGTTTTATATGATGTGCATGGCTATATGCGTTATTGGCGGGATCAATTGAGTTCTCGCAATGCTGCCTAATATCACTTATTAGGGCCATGATTTAACTCTACATTTTCGCAAAAAATCCCCTTATGATGGAGATGTCTTGCCAAAAAGGGGCAAGGCCGGGTCGTAGTTGTCCCGCGATTAGCGTCTGGCAAAGCGAGATTTGCCGCCCTCGGTCATTTATGGCCGGGTGGCGGCGGCGTATGTCCAAGGCCTCGGCCCAAAGGTCGCCGCGGCTGTCTAATCGCAGTCAACTAACACCCGGCCACCATGCCCTGAAAAGGCATGGTGGTTTGTTATTATGAGGTGCAAAATGAACTTTCCAAAATCTATAGGCGCAAAAAAACTAGCTGAAATTGTTGATATCGTTTCCATGATTAGGCCGCCCGAACAGGAAGCCGAATATTTATTGAAGGTATGCCCGGAAGATGCCTTAAACGTCGCGGAAGAATGCCTGGCGATTATGGCGGCGGAAACTGAATGTGAGGAAGTTATAAATTATTGGCGGAAAGTTTGCGATCATCTTCGGCCTTTAAGGCAAATACATTAGGGGGGGGCCATGAAAATAATTATTCTCGCTCTTGCGTTTTTGACTATTGCCGGATGCACAAATGAAGCCACAAACCCTTTGGAAAAATCTGCCATAGCGCGCGCGGAATCAGAGCCCGCAAGCGCGGACGAATATTTTTTAAAGAAGATCGAGGCAGGCGCAGCGGTGGAAGAACAAGCCATTTATTTATTTGGTATGGGGATAGCGCAGGAAAAGCTTGGAAACCGCATGGAGGCCGTAAACAATTATTTGGCGGCGGAAGGGCTTGGCAATAAAAGTGCGGCGGCGGCATTAAATCGTTTGAATGTTAGACGAGATTGAACCCGCGCCGGGCATAAACCCGACGCGGAATTCAAACGCTATTCTATGCGGAGGCTTTCAGCACTTGCTTTTTTAGGCGGTAATCCCCGAAAGGGTTATGATGCCCCTCAACCTTGACAAAAACTTCTTTGAAAATTTCTAATCTGGCTTCGGCGTCAAAAGTTTGATTGTTCATTTCTTCCGCGCCCTCCATATAAATGTCCCAATCTTCTATTGAGATTTTATGCTGGTTATCTAAAAGCAGTTTTGCAAGCTCTAGCTCCACTTCGGAAGCCTTCAATAAATCAGTCCATTTTCTGAAACCGACCATAAGCGCAATGATATGTTGAGCATTCATTAGACTGAATGTTTCTTCATCATAATCATATTCTAAGAGAATGCGGTCGATATCATAAAACTCCGGGTCATAATTGTAATAGGTATGACCATCTACGTTATCAACGTATGGCGTTTTGGTTTTGTAATCTTTGAAAAGATTTTTGGCTTGCAGTTTAAAAAAGTCGATAGGCGTCATAATATAATCCTTATGTTCACCAAGTTTATTATCTAAGTGTCGCGTTCGTAGTCTGTTGTCAGATAATAAGCTTGGTATAAGGTTTATATTATCTAAGTTGGCCGATGAAATCTTTGCACGAACGAGCAGGCTTACCAACAAGCGCGTCCATATTATAAAATGAGAAATCCCAAAAAAACAATAGGAAATTTAATCAGGCATAAAGGCGGTTGTGCAGGGTGTTGTAGTAATTAACGATAGCGGCGAGATCGTCATTTGTAAGAAGGCCCGCGCCCATAGCCATGCCGTACAATTCAGAGCCGCTTGAAAGCTTTTGTGTACCGTGATTGGCAGAGCCGAAATTGAATTTTCCGGGATTTTGTTGCGTGATCGGCACATTCGCCGCATTTCCGTTAGCTGTGAAAATGCGCGAATTCAAAGCCGATTTATAAGATTGGTTTTGATTATTCCATGTAAAAACGTGCAGTAACGGAACGCCGACCTTCCCACTAAGATTATGAAGGTTGGTCGTGTTGTTTGTGGTGCCGTCCGCCCTGATAAAGCGCAAATTAGGCGTGGTGTTGTGATCGAATCTCCATCCGCGCGTTGTTGATGCGTTTGTGGTTCCTAAAACGGTTTGTTGTACCGCTGCGGAGCCGATCATTAAGGCGGACGCGCACCACCATGCGTTTGTTAAATCACTGCGGACTTGATTGCGGAAGAAATCTTGCGTGTTTTTGACTTCGGCATAATCGCCACCATCCAGTGTAAATTTATTAGTAGAGAATGCCGGGTCGTCCGTTGTGGCATTTGTATCGCGGCCTAACCAAAAATCATAAGCAGATTGCGTCAGACCGTCCGCGGGCTTTTTCCAGACGTTAAACCATGTCTGGCCTGAGCCGGGATATGAAGCGAGAAGTGAGGCGTCAATCTGGAATACCGTGGACGCCGGTAATCGCGGCCTTGCACGGCGGCGCGGATTTGGAGAATTGAAAGGAAAAAGGGCTGTCATTTTGTTTGCTCGGTTTCATAGTAATGACGGATTTCAGTAACTTTCGTGTAGCAATCGCCCCATGCGTCATAAATTTCACTGATTTGTGAGGCGACATAGCTTTCCGGCATATCTGGTGGCGGCTCGTTGATAACGGGCCGCTTGCAAATCATAATTTCCGCGGGCGGTGGCAAATAGAGTTTAGGGCGTGGTGTTTCCTTCATGGGCGCGGTGCAGGCGGTCAAGATAATTCCGCAAAACAGGGCCAGTAGGACGGTCGTTAGTTTTTGCATCGTTAGTCACTCCTTTTTCCAGTTGGTCTAAAGCAATGGCGCGCGCGTTCGCCGCGCGGCGTTCATTCGCTAGCGCGTCGATTTGCGCCTTGTATTGGTTTTCAAGCGTGAGATGCAGCGCGCGCTCATCTTTCAAATCGCGCTCAAGCTTGGCGATTTTGGCGGTGGAATCCCGCCAGTCATCAATCAACCACGCAAAGCCGCCGATGAAAGCGAGCAAGGCAATTCCGCCCGCGGCCCACTTCCAAGGGCCGGGGATCAAATCCAATAGTTTTTTCATGGAGCGTTCCTTTAGGTTTCGTCGGTGGGAGGGTTGTCTTTCTTTGTGTGCGCTTTCTTGGAAGGGAAAAGCGCGCCGATGATGCAAAGAACGACGGTAAGGCTTAGGCTATGATCGAGGACAGCCAGGGCGACGGTTTCAGATATCAGATTGAAAGCTAAAAGGGCCATAACAACGCCGGTATGCGTTAGGCCGATCACCAAGGAAAGTAACGCCCACACCATATTAAAGCGCAGCTTTGCTAATCCTTGAGGCAAGATGGTACGGAGAAATTCGGCAATATATTTCATGGCTCCCCCTATAAATCAAAGGCCGGGCGGGCTTTCTGCAGGAAGCCCTCGACTGTGCCGGCACCTGCCGGCGTGTTGTAATATTTCTTCCAATACGCAGCCATGCCGGGCCAGTTATTTGCTTCCGGCAATGGCTCTTTAAACCGCATGTAATGAATGCGGCACATGGCGGCGGCGTAAAACAGATTGCCGCGTAATTGGTCGTGCAAATCCATGTCGCGGATAAGCAGACTTTTAAGATCATTAAGAAGGTCAAGTTTCTTGCTTAGGTAACGCTGCCAGATATCGTCATGCGTGGCCGGTTCCATTTGGAAAAGCCCGCGCGCCGGGCCTCGGCCTATTTGCTGAAGAAACATTAAGCCGCTTTCCGTTAGAGCCGTCCCGATTACGAGCTGCTCCGCCGCGCGGGAATAGGCATTAATGCGCCCAAGCGCAGGCACCGCGATATAATCGCGGAATTGTCTTGCATCCATGATTTTCTCCTATTTGAAAAATCCCATTTGACCCAAAATAGAAATGACGGCCGCAATCGTCCCGGCGATACCGGACGAAACGGTGATAATGAAAACAAGAGTTTTCACGCTGCCGATTGTGCGGCCTTCCAGCCGGGCTAAAGACTTGTTTGTTTCAAGCTGATTTTCATTAACGGCCCGGAATCCGTCTTGCATTTCCTTTTGCAAATCCGCCATGCGCGCGGCGTGACGTTGCTCCATATTCTCGATATTCTTTTCATTGGAGCGCATGCGGCCTTCCAGAATGCCAAGCTCCTTGACTACGCCTGTCATAAGTTCCTTCAAAAGATTGAGCAGGCTTTGACTCTCGTTCATCTATTTCTCCTAGTAAGTTGAAAGCACGACCCATTGGCCGCCGTCTGAAAAAATCGTCATGGCCGCAAAGTGCTGCGTAATGCTCCAAATTTGAGCATCCGGGCCACCGGAAGCCCCGGCCATTTGGAGCTTCACATGGTTACTTGAGGGGTCGATTTTCTTGATTGTCGCCAGACGGCCCGCCGCAGCGGAAGGCGGCGGCAATTGAAAGATGATTTGTCCGGTAAATGCCGAAACCAGATAGACGCGGTGGAGCATAAGCGATTCATAAACGCCACCCGGCGCGACGCTGCTATCAACGAACGTGCTTAAAGCCGGGGTGCGGTTATCCGCGATAGTCCACCAATTCGCGCCATTGGAAACAAGCGTAATGGTATCGAATTGTTGCAAGAGGATGACTTCGCGCCGGTCGGGGCCGAGGCCGTCCCGTTCTTTGATCGTGATCGGGTTTTCCCGCAAATCGTTTTTCTTGAGCGTAACCCACCGCCCGCCTGCGTCCCCGGCGTTTGGCAAGACGACATTGTAAGGAAGATTGAAAGAGCTAAGGAGATAGAAAGTATGCTTTAGATCAAGCTCGATATCCCCCTCATGGTCTTCGGGCGGATCAATAAAGGTTGTCGCGCGCGTCATGCCTTCAATGTGGATATCCTGCACTTGCGTTTTCTTCATATAATTTTTGACAGGATATCCGGCGTTATAAGCCTGATATTCGCCGTGCAAGGTAGGGTCCCAAATTGCCGCGCCGCCGGTAGCAGAAAATAAATTTACGATGGACGTATTTGTGGAACCGTTATCAATGCGAATGCCCGGCGCAAGGCCGAGGCTTTCAGCATAAAAATTGACGATCAAATTATTATCCGTTGCGAAGCCAAGCCGAAAGCAAGCCTCGGCGGAAATATGGACATTTGCCTCACAATCGAAAAATGAATTGTTATACCGCCCGGAGCTGATAAAGAAGCCGCTGCCGGACATAGGCGCGCCCAAAGAATAGACGCGCACATCATGTAATTTGTTGGCGTTCGGGCTATCTCCGAAAGTGTCCGGGTCTTCCCAATCGCCGGGCGTTGTCGTGAATAAAACGCCATTGATTCCGGGCCGGGCAATAAGAATGCGGCTGGCGTTATTCCAGTAGCACGGCCAATCGCGGTTATTCCATCCGTCAAATGTAAGGCCGTGGTTGCAATCCCATATAGAAAGATTTTCAAGGACGTTTTTAACGCAAGGCCCGTCGCGTCCGTAAAGCATAATGCCTGAGCCGCCGCCGACAATTCGCAAATCTTTGACGAGGCAATAACCCTCCACAATTTCAATAGCGTTGAAATCGGAGGGATAACCCGGAACCGCGTTATGGTCGTAAGGTTCTTCCCGCGCCTGAATGCACGATACGTCGCCCATACCGTATAAAGTGCGTCCATACTTTACGATGATAGGCGCGGTGGTGCGATAGGTGCCAGGCGGAAGAAAGACCGCCTCATTTTCTTCTAAAGCCTGATTGATTGCCGCGGTATCGTCTGCAATGCCGTCCGCATAAGCACCGTAATCTTGCGGCGTTACAACTTCGCGGCTGGAAAGATATTTTCTAAGATCAAGTTTATTGACGCTTTCGCCCGGTATCAGAATGTTATCAATTTTTTTGACCATGATTATAATTCCGCGCTGGCCAGAATGCCCGCGCCGTTCGCGCGGTGGATATGGAAGCGGCCAGACGTAAGACCGGAAAACAGGGCGATATCGGCCCGCGCACCATGCGCGTTATTTTCATGGATCGTTCCGATATGTGGCCCGGACTGGTCAAAATCCGCGGTGTAGCCGTCCGTCATGCCAAGGGCCGCGGTAACAGTGTAGGAAGGCGTGGCGCGCATATCCGGGTGGGAGAAAATGACTTGCATATTACTGGCGGAATTAGCCACGGCGACAAAGCCGGTGATAAAGCGCAAATATCGCTGAACAAGCCTCGTTTCAAAAGCAATAGGCCGCGCTTCAAAGGGCTGCTTGAATTCGCCTATGCTCAATTGTTCTTCTGCAAGGAAGAAATCTTTTGTCGTGACCGCGCCGCATGAAATCTTGACTTCAACTTCAATGCCGTTTTCGCAATCGCCCATATCCGGGATTGCCAGCTCAATATCGTCGTTTGTGTCATTGGCGACCGTGACCGTATCGGTTTCAATCGTCGTTACGCCTGAGAAATCATCGGCTGCATTGGCTTTCCGTACCGTAATTGTGTAATTCCGCGTGGCCCCGGAATCGTGATAGGTGCGCGCGGAATAATAGGCCGGTTTATCGACGAAGGCCTGCGCGTCCTTGGCTTCAATACGGCGGCGAAAAACAATTGCTCCGGAGCCGGTTAAAGTGGCGTTGTCCACCATGCAGGCCGCGCCGGTTTTTGTAAGGCTAAAGGCGGACGTTACTTGTTTAATCGTACCCGCGGAAACCGAGCCTTCCGCCTTTACGGCCAGCAAATCCACCGCACCATATTGAAAACTGGTGCTTAGGCTTAGATTGCCACGGTGAGATACCAAGCACCCGCCGTTGATAATGGCATTTACAAGGCCGGGATAGGCTAGTTCTTCCGGCTGTACCGCGCTGTCCGCCTTTGCGCCTTGTGCCGCCGTTGCAAAATCGCCGGTATCATTTAAAGCCGCCGTACCGACATCTTCCGGCTGCAATGCACTATCCGCCTTTGCGCCTTGAGCGGCGGTTGCAAATGCCGTGGTATCTTCAAAGGCCGCGCTGCCCATGTCGTCATGCTGTAACGCTGAATCTGCTTTCGCGCCCTGCGCTGCGCTTGCGAAGTCTTCAATATCTGCGCCCGCGGCGGTTCCGGCGTCGGTAATATCTTCCAGAACATGCGTATGTCCTTCCTCTGATAATCCGCCGCGCAATTCATCGACGGTCGTTTTGCGCGTGGCGTTATCTTGAACAACGGGTAAAAGTTCGTTGCCTGTCAGCGCGTTTGCGTCTGGCAGTTCGGAGATTTTCTTGGTGGTCATGCGGGTTTTACTCCAAAACTAGGGTTATGGGTTGATCGCCGGTGGTGGTGTCGGATATGGGGCCGACAAAGGCGGACTTGTTGCCGTAACGATCAACGGAGCGTACCCAATAGTAGAGGGTTTGCTGGCCGGTCAGATTGTTGCGGGTTACTTCATTGCCGAAGACTTCCAGAACACGCGATGCGTCTTCCTCCGGGTCTTCGGTATCGTCGGTATGTTCCCAAAGTTCGACATACCGCAAATCTTGATCGGTAATTCGGTTCCAAGTGATATGAATGTAATCGGCGCCTGCCGTGATATTCAGACCGTTCGGCGCGGTCGGCGGCACCGAAACATTGTTCGGCGCAACGACCGCGGGCGCATTCTCAAGCGGCGTAAGGTCGGTGGGTGAAAACGCATAAACGTCTGCGCCGTCCTCATCGAGCGTCAAATCAACGCCTAAATTTTCCGTCATAAGCCAGCTTGTGACTTGGCAAGGCAACCCGGCTAATCCCATGCGCGGCCAGTCGATTGCAATGGTATTACCGGCAGCGACTTGAAAGCCGATCAAATTTGCCGGGAAAAGAATTTGCTTTTGCCTGCGGTTCTTTTCCAATGCGATATAAGCGATACGCTGCGCCATTGTGTGCGATTGCGTGAAAGGCAAATCGAGCGTGGACGCCACTTCTTCATCGTCGTCTTGCGCGAGATAAACTGCGCGCGATACTGGCGGGAATTCAGTGGGCTGCCATTGATGCTCCGGCGAAACAAACGCGCCGCGGATTGTGTTGACCAAGCGATAGCGTGACCTATGCGGCTTCAACAAAAGCGCGTCGCGCGCGTGTTTTGGCTCAATCGTCAATACCGGCGCGTCAAACGCACCAACTTTCAAACGCCATTTTCCGCCCGTATAAGCCAAGAAACCGGCGCAGCTCGTAAGCATATCCTCTAAAACATCATTAGGCTTACTTGCGAGATCGACAACGCCGTTACAGGTATAACGCTTTTCCTCACCGTCTAAGGTATCAACGGTTTCGTCGCAAATATTCGCCGCCGAGATAAAAGAATTCAGATCAATTTCATCAAGCGAGGCATTGAGGCCAAAACTTGAAAGCAAATAATCCAGAACGCAAAGGGCGGCGTTATCCGACCAAACCGTTTCTTCAGTACGCGGGTCAAAAACTTCCCGGCCTTTTACGACCGCGGAGATATTCGGAAGGCCACTTGCATACGCCTTTTCGTCATAGCGCAGCATGGCATGGATATAAGTAAGCCCGCGCAGGCGGTGGCCATCCGACCATTTCCCGCCGCTATTGGCGACTAGAGCGCTATCGGCCAATTGGTCGGGAGATCCGAGATGCTTATAGACGTTCGCGTAAACCGTTGAGCCTTGTTTGTACGGTTCGGCGGTAGCATTGCCGGAGCCGTCAAGCGCAAGGACTTCATCGTTAAAAAAGATATCCTGAATTGCGTTGGATTCATGCGCTGCCAGCACAATAACGACATGCAGCATATCAAGTTTTTCGCTTGATCCATCCACCGGGCGGCTATGAATAAATACAATGGGGCCGCTAACGCGGGTGCGCCCGTAAATAATTCGGTGACTCGTAATCGGCTGGCGCACCATTTGAGTGCGGCCACCGCCTTTCACATCGGCGGAAAGAAGGTTGGATTCAAAGCGCGGCTTGTCTGGCTCCTTGCCAAAAACTTTTGAGCCGAGAAATGAAATTCCGGTTGATACAATGCCCCCGGCGACCGCGCCCACGATAGAGCCAAGAATGCCGCCGCCCACGGCAGCGGCAATAAAATGTGAAGTCAGCGCACCGGCAACTGCGCCGACCGCGGCCACGGCTGGAGGCATTAATCAATCCTCCATGCGTGAAGTCCTTTTAAAATCCCATACGAGGACAAGCGGTTCCTGCCGGGCGCAACGATTTTGTCGCCCACGCAAATTCCGAGCGTTAGGCCAAAGCCGCCTTCAAATAAAACAGGATCGCCGCGGCGGGCCTGCCGGGGCGGGATTTCAGGCATGCCGTGTTCGTGGCAAATAGCGGAAACCAATTCATAAAGACCGCCATATCCGGCAATGTGCGCGGTGGCTTCATTCCCGGTGTTGTAACCGCGGAATGTACGGGCAAGATCAACGCCGGTAATCGCCAAGATGCAATTGCAGGCGAAAAGGCAGCAATCGTTTTCTCCCCAAATAAAAGGCTTGTTTTGAGCATGCGAAAGCGCGGAGGCAAAAGCCCCCGGCCAATTTTCTAGTTTGTGAATCATGGATTATTCCTTTACCCGGCCCCAAAGAATGTCGGTTTCTTGCAGCGCGGGGACATATTCAAGGCCGCGGTCGTTCGGATAGCGCGATTGCTGGTCTGCGTCTGTGTAACGGCGGGTGCGCGCTCTATCCAAATCGCGCAGGCGGTTTTCGACCATCATTGTGATTGTCGCAGTTTGCCCGCCATCCACGATTTCCACCGTATCCATGCGACCGTCAAAAATAACGATAGGATCGGAAACCAATTGAAAATTGCTATTCAGAAAACCAAGTAAGACTTTTGCGCGGCGACCTTGGATTGGTTCGGCAATCACTTCCGTTAGGTCAACATTTTTAACGCCGGAAAGCTGCATCGACATACCAGCCGCGCGCAATTCCATTGTTTCCTCAATCGTGGAAATGCGGCCTAAATAGCCGGTGCCTGCCCATTCTTCGTCATCCCACTCAAGCGTGCCTATGCCAGACCAGAGGCGTTTTTCGCCGGAGATAAAATCCATATAGGCAAGCAGGATGGGCCGCACGACTTCCTTTACGGTTTCGGCGGCGTTCAATTCATCTAATCGCAATGTCACGGTAAAACTTCCTCCAAGCGGAGTTGATAGGTGGATAGACTGATTGGCCGCGCGGTATCGTTTCGCCCGGCGTCATCGTCGGACAGGCGCATGACGACTTGCGCGCCGCCCGTTTTCAAATCCTGTACGACTACGGCCTCGCGGATATTCGGCGCGACGAAGGCTTGCCCGTATCCATTAAGGTCGGTGCCAGTTTCAAAAAGGATTAAATGCGCCCGGCCCGGAGAAGTGCCGAGGCTTTCCCCGGCCCATAAAATCCCCGTAAGGTTCGGTGCCAGGCCGTCAAAGCTTACGCGGTTATATGCGCCGCCGACCAAAACCGGCTGGCCTGCACCTTCAAAGAAACCGCCGCCCACTTGCACGGCGATTTTTTCAGCCGTGTAAATGTCAAAGATAAATCCTTCCTCGGTTCCGATTTCCAAAGGCGCGCCAAAATCAACAGTCACGTTGATTTGTTCGTCTTCACTGATAAAGGGAATGCCGACATTCTCGCCTAACAAATCCTCGCCCGCTTCCGTTACTAGAAAAACGCCGTCTGGAAAAATCAAAAGCGCGGTTTCAAAATCAAAGGCAAAGAGCAAATTTTCTTCTAAGCCCATCGGGACAGGTTCTTCCGTGGTAAGGAGTCCTTCCTCCTCCGTCATATCTTTGAAGTCGTAACGGTCGGTAAAGAAGGTTGAGCCGATTTCTTCCGCGTAATCGTCCATACTTTGCGTGATAGGCCGCGTTTTCATGCGGCGGAAATCCGGCACCAGCACTTTGCCGGTCGGCCCGTTCAATCGCGCAATCAAACTTTCAAGCGTCCGCGCCCGGCGTTGATCGAGGCGGAAATCAAGCGTTGCCAGCCATCTTTCGCCGCCACGCGGGAAAGCCAGAATTTGCCCGTTTATGCTTTCAAAAATGCCGCTAAACGGTCGGATGAAATAGATTTGCTGAATAGGATAGATATTCTCCGGCCAATCTTCCGCGCTCATTCGGGCAATACCTCCGAAAGCTGCAATTCAAAAGCGGATTGCAGGCGGTTATCAGTCGGGTTTGCGCCTTGGTCATCATCTTGCAGGCGCATAAGGACGCGGCAATTCGTCGTAATTAATGGCCCTGCCGTAACAGGTTCCCGCAGGCGCGGCGCGATCAAGACGGAAGCTTCGCCGTCTTCGTCGGCGTCCACATTCTGCACGACCATATGCGCGCGGCCCGTTGACGTTTGAATCATATCTCCGGCCAGCAGAACCCCGATTGCGTCGGGCGTAAAACCGTCAAGCGTTAGAGTTGTCCCGGTGCCGCTTACGAGCTGCGGATCGCCCGCCAAAGAACCTTTTGCCGTAAGGCGTCGAAAATCCGGCATATAGATACGGCCCACCGGGCCATGCAGGGCAGCTAACAGCGCGTCCATGCGGCGGGAATCCACCGCACCGCGGGTAATATTCATTTGAGCCACCCACCGCGCGCCGTCGCGCTCCTGAATCTGGACTTGCCCGGTTAGTGGGCTTTCAAAACGGACGGTATTAGTGCGGATATAGAAGGCTTGCCGGGCGGGGCGTAAATCGAGAGGCCAGATTATGTCAGTCAAAGCGTCCTCCCCGGCGTTGGAAACTGTCTATGATTTCGGCTTTGGCCGTGGTGGAGCTGGCCCGGATAATTCCCGGTATGCGCGCCATCAAAGCGCGCTCGACGGCTTGTTCCACTTGCGCGGCGGTGGCGTTTGCATCGGACGCGCCGCGGGCATCCACGCTCACCATGTAAACGGGATTGCCGGAGCCGGAGCTTTCCACGCCAAGATTGCCGGAAGGCAACCGGCGCAGCGGCAAAATGCCCTCCGGCCCGGCTTCACCCATAAGGCCCGCGCCGTTAGCCATTGGAAAAATGGTGGGCTTATGGACGATCCCACCGCGGGCATAGGCTTTAACGGCAAATCCGCGGTCATAGACGCCTCCGGTTGCGGCGGCGGATGAAAACAGGCTGCTAAAATCAAAACCTGAAATAATTTGATTTAAGGCACCCGCTAAAGGCCCGGTAATGTTTTGCCGAACGAGCGCGCGGTTAAGGTCTTCCAGCATGGAATTAAGGAGGTCGCGCCACTCAAATTTCCCGGTCATGGCAAATTCGGTGAAAGCGTCTTCCGCGTTATGCAGAAAGCCCAAGGTAACTTGTTCCGCATTATAGGCTGCGTCCGTGGCTTCACGCTCGTAAGTTTCAAGGGCGCGCTTAACCCCATCCGTCCATTTCGTGCTGGCGTATAGCATACGCTGGCGGGCTTCTTCCTCAGCCGCGGCGCGTTGCGGGGCGGTAATCAATTCTTGCTGATAAAGCTCATTCAACTCCGCAATGCGCTGATTATATTCTGTCTGCGCGTCGGTCTGGTCTTCGGTGAGCTTGATAATGTTTTGGATAGTTTCGCGGCGTTTATCTTCCTCTTTGCGCCGGGCCTCCATTGCTTCTTTCTCGTCATAAAGAAGCTCAATATTTTTCTTGAGTTCCGCAGCCTGATTGCCGATTTGCTCCGTGGTGAAACGGCGCGTTGTTTGCTGGACGAACAATTCACGTTCGGACAGTTTGAGCGCGGCGATTTCATCCTTAATGGCCGATACTGCGTCTTGTTTTGTTTTTGTCGATTTCTTTTGTGATTGCTCAAGGTCGTAAACCTGGCCGACCAACTCGCGGGTTTTTGAAATCTGTTCGGGAGTGAGTTTGATTTCTTCCTTGCGCGCGATATTCTGCAATTGAAGTTCGGCACGAAGTTGCGCGCGCGCCTTACCCTCTACATTTAAAACTTGGATTTGTTCGTTCAGGCTTTGAATGAAGTCGGCAATAGCTGTCGATTGTTTCTCAATAATAGCCGGAGGCGCGGCGGAGATTTCGCCAGTGATTTGCACGACTTTCTCGCGCAGTTTTTCCAAGGAGGCCAAATCTTTTTCAAGCACTTCCGTCCATGACCGACCATTTGACGGCGGCGGGGCTTTAGCAATACTGGCTTGAATTTTATTGATTTCCGCGTTGATAATCTGCAAATGCTCCGGCCCAAATTTTTCCTCAAGCTTGTCGGCCAAAGGAATAAGGCGTTCCAAAGCCTTTTGCGGGCCTTCTGCAAAGCGTGCCATTTTGTCGGGCGTATCGAGGCTAGACAGGATTTTCTGCTGGCGTTCGATTTCTTTATTCAGTTCCCTGAGATCCGCTAATTGCTCCCGAATACTATTGATCGGGCCGCTATCCGGCTTTGCCACAATGCCGTTACTTTTTTCTTCCAGTTTGGTAATCAGGTTGAGGGCTTCGCTCAACGAGTTCAGAATAGGAACAAGCGTATTGGCGACCGGCTTTTGCAGCGTCCGTGAAAGTTCTACCCATTGATTTTTAAGGCGTGTCCATGAACCGCCGACCGTATCGGCCATTGCAGCGGCGGCCCCTTGATAGGAAGACAGGGCGGAAATCAGAGTTGTGGCGAAAAATTCACTGGTAATCTTTCCGTCTGCCACAAGGCGGCGGAATCCGCCCGCGCCGACGCCCGCCGCCTTATCCAGTTCTTGCATAAGGCCGGGCAAAGGCTCAACGACCTGTTTAAAATCTTCCATGTTGACCACGCTGGAAGTCAGCGTTTGAGAAAGGCCGTACATAGCTTGGTCAATCTGCGTGCTGGTTGCGCCAAGCGCGGCTCCGACGTTGGCAAAGCCTTCCGCCAAGGCTTTAACTTGAAAGTCGCTGATAACGCCGCTGCGCTGTAGTGTCAAAAGCCGGGCGTAATTATCCGCGAACGTCGCAATATTAATGCTTAATTCGTTTGATTTTTCTGAGATAAATTTTTGTGCGTCTTCATATTCCGCCACGCTTGCGGTGAGGCGCTGAATGCGCGTATCAATCTTTTCAAAGAGGGTAATGTTCTCAATAATACTACGGGCGGCGGTCGCGGCGGAAAAGGCGGGAATGAGCCTGCGCGTAATCGTTTTGCTGATACCCTGCATAACAAGGTCGGCTTGATTACCCGCATTTTGCAGACGCTTGAATTGACGCTCCCCGGTATCGCCAACTTTTACAAGGTTAGCCGTAACCGTTCCGTCCCCTTCAATTTTTAGGCGGATGGTATAGCTTGATTTTTTCTCGGTCATGCTTCGGCAGGCTCGCTATCTTTTGCAAGGCCGGACACAATGCCTTTTTCGGCTTCCTGCATGAGTTCAAGAACCGGCTCGTTATCAAAGCCGCGCGCCTCGATCATGTGCATGACCGTATTCATATCCAGACCGAGAACATTGCCGTTTGCCGTCAAGCGTAATTGGCCGGTGCAAGCCTCGACAATTTCCCATGCCTGCTGCTCTTGGATTGTTTGCGGTGCAAATTCACTATAAGGACAGCGCGCGCCGTTTTCGCCGGTTCCGCCTTTGGAGCAGACCGTGTCTTGATTGACGCAGCCTTGGCAATATTGCGGCCCGCCGTTCGGCGTAAAATGCCACTCGCAAATTTTCCGCATACGCAATTTAGCTTCGCGCAAAATCGTTTGATGCATGCTGAATTTTTGAAAGAAAAGCTCGCCAATCGGAAATTGCATGACCACGGCGCGCACGTTTTCCGGCGTTATGGGGACAGGCTCATCCGTCGCGTTATCAACGACGCCTTGCCAGCCGGTAACATGGCGCACGGCCATTTCCTTGATAAGCAATTCCCGGTAAAGCCCTTCGCGCTCATCGGGATTGCTTAAATCCGCCGTATTTTCAGGCAAAAATCCTGCGGCCTGTACGTCGGCCAGACTCTTTTCGATTTCCTCGATACGGCGGCGCGCGGCCATGTGCGCGACGGAATAATCAAGCGTGGTAAGAGGGGTTACGGTGAACGTAACGCCCTCAACCACCTCGATTGTATAAGGGCCACTTGGCGGTTTCAGTCCGATCATGCGTATTGCGTCCCATCCAAATCATTGAGCAGCTTGACCGTGACCATGCAGCCCGCCGTTTCGTTTTTGGCGGCGCGGAAGTCAAAGGACGCTTCAATCCCGCCCGCGCCATTGACCGGCGGTTTTGGTTTCGGGAGATAGACTTCGTGGGCTGTAACGGTCAAAGAAAGACCGGGTGCAAGCGTATAAACGAATTCAAGATCAATCGGCGTTCCGCTTGAGGCCAGATCAATAAGCGTCGTATCCGCAAAGCGGACGGTAATAGAGCCGGTGAGCGCGGCAATGGTGGGGTCTGCGCCGTCAATCTTGCCGTCATCCCGGATCGTTTCAATGCGCTCAAGGTTATTGGTGTAGGAAACGGAACCGCTTGTAAGATTCCCGATTTTCTCGCCACCGCTGCGGATTTCGCCCTGAAACTGACTTGTCCGGTTAAACGTAAGCTGCTCCGGGGTGCCGCCCTGGGAGGAACCAAACCGGGTTGCCGACGACATTAGCGACGAAAGAACGGTCGGCCCGGCGCATCCAAGGAATATTGCGGACTTGATCGCGCGCCCGGTCGCGTGTGCGGGAAAGGGAGCCATTAATCAGCCCATTGATCGCCGCGCTTGGCGGCTTAAAGTTTTTCATGCGCCGTCCGGTGCTGGCGGCGTCGAAACCGGACGTAAATTGATTGGCTTTTACGGCCCGCAGCGGTTTTCCATCCGGGCCGAGTAATACAGGCGGTTTGTTCATGGGTTAAAGTCCTCGGTTGCTTGCCAAATGGACGCGGCGGGACTTCCGTTTGCCTTGTTTGGCATTCAAAGCCCGGCGCAGCGTGTTAATCGCCCGTTCCATGTCGGAAAGGTTTTGATATTCAATCGTCTTGCCTTCATACGTCAGCCGCTTGGTGCCGCTGGCGTATGCTTTCTCAAGCTCCGCCAGCATTTCTGGCGTAAACGTAACTTCGCTCATGTTTGTTTTTCCTTAGTGGTGGCGTACCCGAATGCGGCGGCGCGCGCGACGCCGTGCAATCGGTTTTGCGGGTTGTTCGGGAACCTGTGGCAATTCTTTAGGTTCCTCCGGCTTTACGTCCGGTTTAGGGATTTGGTTAAGTTGATTGTGAAGCGATAGCAGGTCGCCTTGAATAACGTCTTGCGGCACTTCCCGCATGATCGCCAAGGCGCGCCATTTTTCCACCGTAAAGCGGTTGATTTCGCAGCGTTCGGCGGCGGCCATGTTATAAATCCGGCAATCGAGAAAATGGTTTTCCCCCGATACCATCCATTCCGTTGTTTCCTTGCCGTTGCGTTGGTGCGTGACAAGGCTTTCCGCCGTAAGCTGCTTGAAATAGTTTTCGTCGCAGCCGGTCGAGAAGTGGCAATATCCGTGCGGGTCTTCCTCTGCGCCTTCCACTTTTCCCTCAAGGCGCAAATAGGCGTAGAGTTCCGACTTACCTTGCCATGAGCCGACCGGCCAAATCCGCATCGAGCCGCGGCGTTTTTTCTTGCCGGAAAATGTGATTTCGGTTTTTGCCGCGGTTCCCAAAACAGGAGCTTGCGCGCCGCCGACGCCTTTAACCACAATTGCCCGGTGCTTGCCGCGCGCCCAGGCATAGACAAGGTGGGCCATGTAACCGCTATCAATCGCCAGCATGTCGCATTGGAAGGCGCGGCCCCACGCATTCTCATATTGGCGGTTATAAAGCGTATCCAGTTGTTTCCATGTCGCCGGGTGGCCGGTATCGCCGGGCAAAAAGCCGATATCAATAACCCAGCTCGTCTTGCCGACGCCCCAGCCTACGACTTCAAAATAAAACCCGTCCTTTTGAACGTCCACGCCGACCGTGATAAGCAGCGCGCCAGCCGGGATAAAGCCAAGTGGGTAGTCTTCCCGCAAGGTAAGCAGGCGTTTCCAGCTTGGCGCGTCGCCGCGTTCTTCCCACGCTTGGCCGAGCCACAAGTTATAAAAAGTTTTCAGTTCCCGCGGATTATCCTTAGCCGCAAGGAATGCCTCGACCATTTTTTCCCATGTCGTAAACGGGGAATAAATCGCGTTGATCTTGAAACCCGGATGAGTGCCTGCCGGGTTTTGCGGAATCCACCGGCCAGAGGCCAGCATTTTCCGCTTTTCATGGTGTTCAATAATGCAGCCGTTTTCCTCGCAAACGTAATACGGCATATAAGGCGGCTCGGTATTGAAGCGCAGGCCGCCCTTGAACGGCTCTTGCGTCAACGGGAAAAACCGCAATTCCTGTTCGGCGGCGCAATGCGGGCATTGAACCTTGTAAACGCGCTGGTCGGATTCCGCATAGCTGCGCGTAATCCGGCTAATGGATTGCAGCGTCGGCGTCGAAACTTCAAAGCATTTTGCCGTGCCGGAATCATGGAACGCGATTTGCCGGGCATTCGCCATTTTATCCGGGTCGCCTTGACCGCCGACATCAAGCGGCCATTCGTCCCAATCATCCTTAAACAAATACCGGATTGATTTCTGGCGCAGCGCGGCGGCGGAATTTGCGCCGGAGATAACCAGAAATCCGCCCGGAAACTTTTTAAAAGATGTGGTTGAGGCACCATCCCGGCTTTTATTTTCGGCAACTTTGACGCCCCAATCGTTCTCGTCAATATTTGGCGTCAGTTTTTCACGCGACCATGCTTTGCCCGCGTCCATCGTCGGGTGAACGACCATTGAGGGGCCGGGCGCAACGTCGATGATATAGCCGATAAAATTTGTAATGGCCTCCGATCCGGCAACTTGAGCCGATTTCATAAACGTAACGCGGTCGCATGGGTGCGTCGGTGAAAGACAATCCATCACCTCGACCAGATACGGGGTGCGGTCGTTGCGCCATTTGCCGGGGAATGACGTAGTTTCCGACGGCAGGATACGGCGCGCGTTCGCCCAATCCGAAACGCTATAATCTGGGTCGGGCATTAAGCCTTTCGAGAAGGCATCCCGGTAAACATCACGCCCCGAGGCTAACATCATTTGAAACGTCCATAAGTGCATCGCGGATTTTGGCCCGCAAATATTGAATAATCTCTTTTTCGTCCGTCATGCTTACCAACGTCCCGGCCAATTCCTGCGGCAAGGATAGAAGGCGGTCACGGATGAGCCGGGCGGCTTCAAATGCCTCACGGTCAATTTCTTCCTTGCGTACCAGTTTCCCGGCGCGTTCCTCGTAATCCATTTGTGCGAGCTTGGCTTGATAGGCTTCGCGCGCGCTGCGGAATTTGGCAAAAGAAGCGTGGCCGCTGCCTGCCGGTTCTGTAGCGGGGTCTTGATCGTAAATCTCCGCCGCGCTTTCGGTTTCTTCCGGCATTTCATTTAACCGGCGCGCAGGGTCAGAAAGCTGCGCTAAAACTGCGTCCGCAACGTCCGGGTCAATCCGTTTAAGTTCGTCAGTCGGGATTTTTCCTTGCGTAACGAGCCGATGAATGTATTGGCGTGATACGTCCCGGCGACGGGCATATTCCGCTTGCGTGATTAACTCCGCCATGAATTTTAATTTTCCTTATGTAGCAAAAAGGGGCAGGCCCGATTGCCTGCCCCTTTATACATGGGTTGGAGGATTTATTTTTGGAGCGTGGTGGTCGGTACTGCCCCGCCTTATCCGTGGAGGAACCCACGGCATTTTACTTTTAAATTAACCACGCGATATTTTTTCACCCCGGTACATACCGGCGTCCATTTCAGCTATTTTTGAGAAAGGCACGATTTCGCCCTTGAACCTTTGCCGGGCGGTAGGATCAAGGAAATACAGGTAACGCAATTGATAGCCCGGCAATTTCTTTGCGCCGAGTTCCATCCATTCTTTAGCCGTCCGGTATTTAAGCTCAATACCCATTGCTTTGCAGATATCGTGCATGGCAGGCGTATTCCAGTTGGCATTCATGGTCATTTGGGCCACGCGCTCGCCATTTGGAAATTCAAAAAGACTCCGGTTTTTGGATATGCCCGTAAGAACAAAACCAGAAGCCCGGTAAATTGTACCGTCGCCGCATTGCGCCGCGTCGGAAAAAGAAACGATCCACTGAATATGCGGATAAGATTTTTTAATCATCCGCATGGCAACGCCCAAGGCGCGGCTTTCGCTATTGCGCGGCAGGCGCTCCGAAAAGGCCATACGGTTCAATTCAAGAAAACCGTTCCACGGCGTACCTTCCACCAAGCCCTGCAATTTGCTTTTGTCCATTGAGGGGCCAAATTGCATGACGCCCTCAAGCCTATCCTCTAGGAAAACGCCAAGGTTCAATTGCGAATTGTTGACGACCTTCCCGCTGTAATGGTGGCAGCGCACCATATGCCGTGCGGCCTCGGCGGTAATCGGCGCAATCTTTATATCCTTAGCTGTGACCATCGAGGAACATCTCACAAATGCGGGTAATGGCGTTGCCGTTGCTGTTTTTATTCAGCGTTTCGTCAAACGGTTTCAACTTTTTGGCGGCGGCAATAGCGGCCTTGACCATTTCCGCCTGCGTGTTGTGAAGCGTAAACGTCATTTGTTGATAGGCGGATTTATCGCCGGTCGGCAAATCCGGCATAGCTTCCGCAATCGCGCTCAGGCCGGGCAAAAGCTTTTCTAATTCCTTGTCGGAAAAGCCGATAACGCCGAGATCAAAGTCCGCCAAATCAAGCTCGGTCAATTCCAAGGCCAGTAATTCGCGGTTCCATCCGGCGTTTTCTGCTATGCGATTATCCGCGATCACATAGGCGCGTTTTTGTTCCGGCGTTAAATGTTCCAGCAAAATGCATGGTACGATTTCGCGGCCCATTTTTTTAGCGGCGGCATAGCGGCCCATGCCTGCAAGGATTGTATGGGTTTCATCAATCAAAAGCGGGGCGGTAAAACCGAATTCCTCAATGCTGGCGATAATCTGGTCAATCTGCGCGGCGGAATGAGTACGGGAGTTGTTTGCGTATGGCGTCAGACTGTCAACCGGCAAGTTGACAAGTTTACCTTGCTTTTCATTCATGCTCAAAAAACCTATATTTTCCGCGGGTTTGCGGGCTGTAAATTTCTGTCAACCAGCGAAAAATGTAAACCTCGTTTGAAGCTTAGACACTACCAAGACCCCGCGCCTCGCGTACCCGTGTCCGTTTTTTTCGCCGGAAAGAACCTAGAAATTTGGGAAAACGAAAGCCGCGGGCAATTTCTCGCGCCGCGGCCACAAAAAATGCGCCTCTGGAATCAGGGCGCAACTTCACTCTATTGCTATGATGTCAAACTTTTCCTGCGCTGTCAAGGTTGCCCGATCTGATTTCCCCACCCAAGGAGTACGGGCAATGCCAGGCGGCTGAGTGAACAATCTTCCCGTTAATCATAACGGCGGGCGTAGTCATCGCGCCAGCCCGATTATATAGATCATCAAAGCCAGTAAGAAAAATATTTTGGTCGTATCTTCGATAAAGAAATGAACGGCATCGGCCAGCTTTGTTCCTTTTTCAAGAGAGAACAAATCATAGGCCATCCAGTCTGCTAGGTGGGTGAATATTTCAAGCATTCTCTAGATATTCATCAACCCATTCCTTCAGCATATTAAAGGCTTCGTCAAAAGCGGCTTCGATCTGGGTATCCGTGCCTGTGGCTTTGGCGGGGTCGGGCGTACTCCAATGCAGTTTTTTGACCGGGCCGATAAAGGCAGGACAGCTTTCCGCCGCTGCCGCGTCGCAAACAGTCACAACAAGATCAAACGACTGCCCTGCAAATTCGTTCCATGACTTGCTGCGCGGGTTGCCTGGATCGATTCCGTGACGTTTCAGGGTTTCGATAGATTTAGGGTGAATGTAGCCAGCCGGATTACTGCCTGCACTGACAGCCTCTATGCTTCCTTTGCCAAGCTGATTGAACAATGCCTCCGCCATCACCGAACGGCAGGAATTACCCGTACAAAGAACAAGAACGCGCTGGCTCATTAACAGCATCCCGCTTTTGGAGAACAGCAGGAAGCAGCCTTGGCAGGCATTTTTCCCGGGGGTATACCGCAGGAATCTTTTGCCAGGCAGTCGGTTTGCTTATTCGTCAGAACGAAATCCTTGCCATCAAACTCAAGACCGAACTTGCCAATCGTGCTTTGCTGATATTCGACTTCGATATCCAGACTATCGGCATCTCCCAGTACTTTTTTAGAAATATCCAGAATGCGTAAGAACTTCTGCGGCGCAAGACGATGATCGTAATCACCTGCTTCCCAGAGTTGAAAATTAACAACCGTCTCTTTGCGCTCTACGCCACCACAATCAATAAAATGCTTTGTGACCAAGCCAACCTCAGTCACATGAAAGTGTTGAGGCACATACGATCCGTCCGGAAGTTTGAAGTTTATGGCGGGCAATTGCCCAAGTGACTGCTTAACATCTAATAGCTTCATGATTTTTTCTCCTTTTTGGGCTGACAACAATTCATAAGCTCGATTACGGAGGAACCTTTTTTCTTATCTTGGCGGATGCTGGCAAATTCGACGCGGCAGCAATCTTCGATCATGTAACGGATGAGTCCGGTAAAAAACTCGAAATTGGCACTATAGATAATAGAGCGGCTTTCCCGCCGTGACAGGATCAGTCCCGCGTTGCTCATGTGTTTGAGATGAAAGGACAGGCTGTTGTGCGGGATATCCAGCTTGTCGCTTAAAGCCCCGGCAGGTGCACCTTCCGTCCCGTATTCAACAAGTATCTTAAACACGCGCAGGCGGGTTTCCTGCGACAAAGCATCAAAGGCGATAAGGGCTTTTTGTATCTCCATATGTCTAAATATATAGACATATATGGTTTCGTCAAGTCCTGGCCACATTTACTATTATTCAGATCAAGCTAGATCTACTGTAAGAGCCTGTATCAGTGCCATTTTTACTTTAAGGAATTATTATGACTGTTGAGGCTCTAGCCGAAAAAAACTCGCCGCAGCGTCTGGTTAGATCACTGAGCTTAACCCATGCCGTTCTGTATGGGCTGGGCGTCACTATCGGCGCGGGTATTTATGTTCTCGTCGGGATTGCTGCCGGGCGAAGCGGTATGCATGCGCCGCTTGCCTTCATCGGAGCTGCTCTGGTCATGGCATTCAGTGCGGCTTCATTCGCCGAACTGGGAACACGCATGCCTGTGAGCGCGAGCGAAGCTGCTTACGCACAAGAAGCTTTCAAACGCAAATGGCTCAGCCTCGGTGTCGGGCTTCTCGTTGTGATCACGGCCATCATATCGGCAGCCACCATCAGCGTGGGAAGCGCGGGTTATATCGGTGTGTTTTTCCCGTCAATTTCCGAACAATGGATTATTGCGAGTGTCGTTCTCGCTATGGGAGCTGTTGCGTGTCTGGCAACCGTACATTCGGTAACGTTCGCTGGGATCATGACGCTGATCGAGGTGGGTGGGTTAATTCTGATTATCGTTGCTGGGTTGGGAGCCGGGTCCGAGGTGGTCACTCGTCTTCCCGAAATGCTACCCGCTCCCGGAGAAATGCCAGCGTGGGTAGGACTTTCCGGAACCACGCTCATCGCCGTCTTCGCCTTCATCGGCTTCGAGCATCTGGTAAATGTCGCAGAAGAAATCAAAGATCCCAGGCGTACATTGCCGCGAGCACTGTTTCTCACTTTAGGTATTACTGCACTCGTATATGCGCTTGTGGTATGGATTGCGGTCGTCGCCGTTCCGCCGCAGGAACTGGCAGCGTCATCGGCACCACTTGCGTTAGTGTTTGAGCGTCTGACGGGTATGCCGCTTTTTACCATGAGCGCGATTGCAATCGTTGCGACTTTGAACGGCCTCATCGTTCACATGATCATGATTGCGCGGGTCGTTTATGGTTTGGCTGATCAAGGGAATTTACCCAAAGCACTGGCAAAGCTGAACAGGACAACAGGCACACCTCTCGTTGCGACAGCAATCGGTGTCGGTTCAATTCTTGTATTTTCCCTGACTGTACCGATTGCGGGGCTTGCAGACCTGACGTCCCGATTTACGCTGGTGATTTTTATGATCATTAATCTGGCTCTCATCCTCATAAAAAGCCGGGAAAAAGCGCCGCCGCTGGATGTATTTGTGTGCCCGCTTTGGGTGCCGATTGCAGGGCTGATATCCAGTGTGACGTTACTAACGCTGGATTTTGTTCTCAGGTAAATGCCGCCAAATTCGAGGTGTAGACATATATAATAAAATCATCCCTTAATTTATTCCCCAAAACCAAAGTGCTTGCGCTGGTCGTTCCAGCCGTCAGGGAAAGGCCGCATAAGTTCGGACAGGGTCATAGCCTGTGGTTGAGCGTGAACGCATCATAGCTTTGGAAGAAATGGCCCTGTCCGGTCATGAAGAAATGGTCGCGGAAGCCAAAAAGGACGGCAAGACCCAGCCTGGCGAACTCGCCATGAAGATCGTCGCCGCCCAGAAGCAGCGTGGCTTTGATTTTCTGCAAGAACGCAGGGAAGACGCTAACGCCAATAAAGGCATCGGTCCGTCACAGGATCAGCAATCCATGTCGTCCGGCGCAGACGCCAGCGCACCCATTGAGGAACGTGCTGCCGCTGAATGGGCGAAGGATCAGAAAATTCGTGCCGAATTCGGCGACAAGGACAGATTGTCCTCAACGTCACAGGCCTGACCATCGATGATGTCGGCAAAGCCGTAACCCTGTCTGTTTGCAGGGATTTATGTTCGCCGCGCTTTAGCTCACTTTTGCGCTCACCGTGTTCATCTATCAGCTGTCGCCGGAGGCCGTAGCCAGCAGGGCCGCCTTGGCGGTAGCCTTTCTCAATAAGGCGACATTGTCCGGCGAACACCTTAACGGACAGCTCGCGGCTGTATTCACCAGCCATGCTGCGCTTGATATTTTTCATCAAATTGGATTGCAGGCTACCGTCATTGGTGAACTGTTCGGCCACATACTGAACATCATATCCGGCACGGCGGCAGATAAATTCGTAATAGGCGCTTTCATCGACGTCCTGATAACGGCCCCAGCGGGTCACATCCAGAATAAGGATAACGCTGAATTCGGTCGTACCGGCCTGTACGTCAGAAATCAGGGTTTGCAGGGCAGACCGCCCACTAAAGCTGAGGCCGCTTCTACCCCCGTCTGTATAGGTTTTAACAAGATCGATCTGATGGCGGGTGGCGTAATCCCGCATGGCGGCTTCTTGGTTTTCGGTCGAGTATTTTTGATGGTCCGTAGACATGCGGACGTATATGGCGGCTCTGCGCCTTTCTTTGCTATAATTTTCTTCTTCTTTGACCTGCACTTTTTATATTCCCAATTATTTCCGCCGACAGCATAAAACGACTTCCCATGCATCAAATGCCAGGAAATCGCCTGCAAAATTGCTCCTTTCTAATGTAAACAAAGGAGCATATGGATGTCTTACAAAAAAATGGACAGAGTTTTGCCAATTCTGTCTCAGCAGAAAACGGCAGAAATTATCGGCGAAATACTGCGTGAAATTTATGATGGTAACGGCTCGTCGGTGAAGGCAATCGCGGCGGTCATTCCGGCAGATTTGAGAACGATAAAAAGTTGGTACGAAGGGCAGAACGTACCGAATTTAAGCCACTTTCTGGAGCTGTGCGCGAACGCGCCGAAATTTCTTTCTGCTATCATGAAAGCAATCGGATATGCAGATTTGGCAGAGTATATTGAGCAGCACCAGCGTCAGGAAAATGAAAATAAAAACGTAGGAAAAATTGAGGTCATTAGTATCATTTTTGATACCAATGATTCCGCAAGTACCCTTGACCTGATTAGGCAACTCAGTATCAGACAGGTATGGTTCTATGGTGAACTTAAAAAAGGGAACAGTCCTGGCCTGATAGATTTGATCCGTTTCTGGGATGTCGGCGAGGCTACGGCCAAGCGTGATTTATCGGATCTGGCGCGGCTGGGGCTGATCAGGTTCGTAGGGACGAAACGGAGCGGATACTACGAAATCCAATAAATGGGTGGAATTGGGTGTCAAAATGGATGCCGACCCCTTATTTACCAGAATTTTCTCACACAATCTCACATAATCTCACATAGTGCTATGTGAGATTGGCGGTCGACCGACGCCACCAGCTGAAGAATCGGATATAATGATATTTTCGTTCCCTATGAACGTATTAACCCTAAAAAATGGCAAAAACCTTATTTTTATGTTGTACGGAATACATACAATTTGCTATACTGAGGATAGATAGATGATCCGGTCTTTTGCTTGTAAGGATACCGAGAAGGTCTGGGACGGCCAAAAAGTCAGGGCTTTTCCGGGTGATATGCAAGATAGGGCGTTGCGAAAGCTGCGTTTGATAGATGCGGCGCAGACGGTCGAAGATTTGAAAGTACCGCCTGGTAACAGGCTGGAGGATTTAAAGGGCGACCGCAAAGGCCAGAAAAGCATACGCATCAACGACCAATGGCGTATCTGCTTTGTCTGGAAGGACAACGAAGCCTTTGATGTTGAAATAGTGGACTACCACTAAGTTAATTTGAGGATTGAAACATGGCACAGCTTTTAAACAACCCGCACCCAGGTGAGATCCTTCAGGAGGAATTTCTGGAGGAGCTTGGCTTGTCCCAGAATGCGCTGGCGAAGGCTATTGATGTTCCAGCCAACCGTATTAATGAAATCATTCGTGGGCGTCGGGGCATCACGGCTGATACCGATCTTCGTCTGGCCCGCTTCTTCGGGTTGTCAGAGGGCTACTGGCTGCGCCTGCAAAACGCATATGACATGATGGAGGCCCACCGTTCAGTGAGTGCTGCCTCATTGCGTAAAATTAAACCTTTTGCAAAACAAGAGCGTGCTTACGCATAATGTGATCGTTGGAATTCTAGTTTTTATGAAGATCGCTCTACTCGCTAAATGATCCGTTGGACGCAGACGAAGAGTTGCTTTCAACTGCCAAGAGAGATCAAAAAGAACGTCACTAACAACGCTCTCCAAACCAACAGCTTCTACTCATAAAATTTGAAAAATGGCTGGAAACAGCCGTTTCCTGAATCTTGAACATCGACAAGTTCAGTTCAATTCCCGCATCCGCAACCAATCTTTCCAATAGGTTAGCAACTTTTTCTTAAGCGTTTTTAGTCATAATAGAGCTAAAAGTACTTACACACTCGTTACACACTTTTGTGGAAGTACGGCTCGAATTGGAGAAAACGCCATGCAGAATCGCACACCCCACAACTCCCCCAATAATTCCCATCAGGTATGCGAACCCGTCTTGATATTCTCAAAGGTACGTACACCGACTATCAAAGGTATCAAAAGTTCGTGGACAGCATCGACAGGGCGCTGGCAGCGCAACCAGTTAAACCAACATTCGAGCGCCATACCCGCATCATTTCCAATCAGGAACACGCTCTAAAACTGAAACTCAAAGCCGCACTAGTCCGTGAAAACGTGCTGGAACGGTTCAGGCCGCCAGCTACACCACCGCGACCCGTAAAGCAGGCGGCATCGCCTATAAGAGCAGTTATTGAACGGGGGCAAAGGCGGCAAGACAGAGAAGCGCCTGAACAACGCCAACGATCAGCACAAACCTTAAGGCAGGCGGAAACTTTAAGAACCGAACCCCAAAAGCCAACCACGAGCAGCCTATTCAATACGAAGGCTTCTCAAACCAAGCCCGTCAAAATCCTCACACCTGAGCAGGTGCGGGCGAAGTCGGAAAAGATCGTCTCTGAAATCAGGCAGAACATCCCGCCCCAATACAAGGCGCAGCCGTACCCACCAAAAACGCCGAAACCCAAGAAAATGTCAGGCAAGTTTAACAAGGCTTCGTTTGGAGGTTCTGCCAAGCCATCTGGCCCCAGACCACAGAAAGCAAGGCCAGCTTAACCACTAAAGGGTGATAGGCTTGCCTGCGGGATCAAAGCCAAGGCATTCATAGCCACTCAATCCCTTATAGTAACCGAGTTGGTTGGATATGATACGAGTCCTACCAATGTTCTGATCATCACATTCGTGTGTATGGCCGTAAAACCAAAAATCTGGCTGATAGGCCTCTATAATTTCCTGCATGTCCAAAGAATTGAACGCGGGCTGTAAAGGGCTGCTTTTATATTTTGTATGAGGATTTATAACGGGAGCATGGTGCGTAATTACAACACACGGGCCTTCTGGTTTTTCATTTAGCCAAGCTAGTAGCTCTTTTACAAAGCGCCTATGAAGTGTAACGCTATCCTCTGGGGAGAAGACGCTGCCATCCAAGTTTCGGATTAAGCGAAAATCGTTCATGTTTTGGCGGGCGTGTATCATAGCCAAAGCGTTTTCTTGGGCAAAATCTGTCCACATCGTGCCGCCATTTTCGGGCAATTTCTTCATTTTAGCTACAAAGTAAGCCGCTGCGCAATGTTGTTCCTTAGGCTCACCTGGCTCTGCAAGGGGTGCACCTTCAGGTGAGACATTTTGACCTGCCCCCCAAGTTTAGTCCATCTGCGGGTAGAGTCCTGTTTGGGTTATAGACGGCGGTGTTAAGACCGTCAACGAAAGATCAGGGGGTATACCCCCTGATCTTTCGTTGACGGTCTTAACACCGCCGTCTATAACCCAAACAGGACTCT
>Ga0075012_10000503_pt1 | contig 41118 bp, 43 predicted proteins | sample All_14_2_FD_71474 | JGI IMG/M metagenome (GOLD analysis project Ga0075012, IMG submission 71474) | Freshwater microbial communities in response to fracking from Pennsylvania, USA - Allegheny Zone_MetaG_DW_15 | ecosystem: Environmental > Aquatic > Deep subsurface > Groundwater > Drilled...
CCCGAGCGCCCCCACTGGCGCGAACGCGACCCCGGCGAACCGCCCCTCGGCTTCGCAGCGACCATCGAACGCATGCGCGACGCGCACGCGTTCCGCGTCGCCATTCAGCAACAGCTCTCCAGCCTCTGCGTCGAACCGCAGCGCATGCCCTGTCCGCGCTGTTCGCTGGCCGAGAGCTGCAATCGGGTCCTGTCGAGCCTGCTGATCCGCACCCTGAATGCAGCCACCGAGCAGGTGCGCGAAGAGAAGGCGCTGCTCGCGCGACTGCGCAACGACGCGCGCTACGCGCGCACGCTCGCCGCCCATCAACTCGCACACGACCAACTGATCAACGACCTCAGCGCCCACGTGATGGACTGGGGCCGTCAGTCGCCGGGCGAAATACTGTCGTCGACCCACGCCCTGCTCAAGTACTGGAACGAGGCCCACTTCGCCATCCACGACGAGATGCTGATGTCGGCCGTCGTCGGCGCCACGTAGAGGAACTCGGGGACAGACCTCGATTTCTCTCGATGGCCGACGCGTCGCTTAACGTGGTTTGCACGCGCCTGTGCGCCAAGGAGGGCGGGTATCGGCGTCACGGCTCGGGACGGTGGGGGGTGCTGCTGCGCGCAGGTAAAGAAGGAGGAGCGGGCGACTGCCCGATCCGGGTGACACGGAGCGCAGCAGCACCCCCCGGCGGCCCGAGCCAACCCACGTCAGGCAAATTCAGCTCGAAGCCCGCGGCAGCAACCGATCGAACTCCTGCTTGACGACGGCGTAGCACTCGCACGTCGACTGCTCGAGCCGCGGGCGGTCGAGGACGCGGATGCGGCCGCGGCTATATTCGATGAGGCCGGCGGCCTGGAGCTTGCCCGCGGCCTCGGTGACGCCTTCGCGGCGCACGCCGAGCATGCTGGCGATGCGCTCCTGCGTCATGCGCAATTCGTTCGAGTGCAGGCGGTCGAGGCTCAGCAGCAGCCAGCGCGACAGCTGCTGGCCGACGCAGTGGTGGCGATAGCACACCGCCGTCTGCGCCATCTGCGTGATCATCGCCTGCGTGTACATCAGCAGCACGTGGCGCAGCGCCGGCGAGCGGTTGAACTCCTCCTTGATGATCTGCCCGCGCAGGCGAAAGCAACTGCCGGCAGACTGGACCACCGAACTGCTGGGCATCGAGTCGCCGCCCATGATCAACGAGACGCCGACCATGCCCTCCTTGCCGACGATGGCGATCTCGGCAGAGGATCCGTTTTCGAGCATGTAGAGCAGCGACACGAGCGCGCTGGTCGGAAAATATGCATGGCGCATCGCCTGGCCGGGTTCGCAGATCACGTGCCCGACGGGAAGGTCCACGCGCTCCAGCTGCGGGAAGATTCGCATCCGATCCGCCTCCGGCAGGGCCGCGAGAAGGCCGTTGTTCTGCGGCAGTGGTGCGCTTTCGTTGGACATCGTGGGTCGCCTGCAACGTGGGATCGGTGCATGCAAGGTTCGGCGAAACACCATGACGATTCCGTTCGTTGGCGTACAAACGCCAGCGCACATATCGCGCGCCGGCATCGCGCTATCGTGGCGTCCGACTCACAGGAGAAACGTCGATGCTTCCGACTCCGGACATGCTCGAAGGCCGGCCCGTTCCCAACGTCAACTTCAAGGTGCGCCGCGACGGCCGCTGGGAGGACCTGACGAGCGACGAGGTATTCGCCAACCGCACCGTCGTCGCCTTCGGCCTGCCGGGCGCCTTCACGCCGACCTGCTCGAATTCGCACCTGCCGCGCTACAACGAGCTGGCGCCGGCCTTCCGCGCCTGCGGCGTCGACGCCATCGCGTGCATTTCCGTGAACGACGCCTTCGTCATGGAACAGTGGCAGCGCGATCAGCACGCCGACGCGGTGCGCATGATCCCCGACGGCAACGGCGAATTCACGCGCGGGCTCGAACTGCTCGTCGACAAATCGGACAAGGGATTGGGCCAGCGCTCGTGGCGCTATTCGATGCTGGTGAAGAATTCGATCATCCAGAAGGTATTCATCGAACCCGAGTCCGACGGCGATCCGTTCGAAGTCTCCGATGCGGACACGATGCTGCACTACCTCGACGCCGGCGCCCGGCCGCCGCCTTCGATCGCCCTGTTCGGCAAGCGCGGGTGTCCCTTCTGCGCCCGTGCGCGCCGCCATCTCGACGAACACGGCTACGCCTACGCCGAGTTGCTGCTTGGCGAGGACTACGACGTCCGCACGCTGCGCGCCGTCTCGGGCGAGACCACGACGCCGCAGGTGTTCGTCGACGGCCGCCTGATCGGCAACGGCGACGCCCTCGAGGTCTGGATCGAGCGCCTGGAACCGGAAGCACGGGTGCTCGAGCCGGCGTAGACAAAAAAAGCGGCTCCCGTAGGAGCCGCTTCCTTCCGGTCGGAGACAGCCTCTCAGCTGTGCAGGTCGCCCGGATAGGACTTGGTACCGTAGAAGGTACTGATCTCGTTCTGCCACGTCGGATCGGCCATGTCGGGCCAGGCATCCTTGTCGAAGCCCGGTGCGGTCTCGAGCCGATCCTTGTCGACGTTCAGCACGAAGCGCTTGTTCTTGGTGTCGAGCACCAAGGCGTTCCACGGCACGGCGAACAGCTTGTCGCCGAGGCCCAGGAAGCCGCCGAACGACAGCACGGCATAGGCGACCGCGCCGGTATGCATGTCGATCATGATTTCCTTGATGTCGCCCAGGTCCTCTTCCTTGTGGTTGTAGACGTCGTTGCCTATCAACGTGTCCGCGCCCATGACGTCAGGCCCCGGGCCCTGCTTTTCATCGGTGCCCGTGATGCCGAAGTTCCGACCCTTGTACATGCCGTATGTGTCGCGTTCTTCGTAGTTCATGGTCATCTCCTGTTCCTGGTTGAGCAATGCACGCGTCCGCGTAGACACCACTATGCTCGGGGCTGCAGCCGGAATCAGTGCGTCGAATCACATTCCCCGCCATCTTTTGGGGACGTCAAAGCAGCTCGTCCGGTGCGAACGGCGCGACCAGCCAAAGGCCGACGCGCGTCGCCCATCCGGCCTCTGGCTCGTCATCCCATGTGCGTTCGACGCCGCCCTCGCGCGCAGTCCAGCGCAGCCTGCCGTCGACCAGCGACACGCGCCAACTGCCCTCGTCGACGACGCCGTCGAGCAGCCGCAGCACCTCGCGCGCGATCGGCGCGCTGCGGATGACCAGGCCCATCTCGCTGTTGACCCGTGCCGAGCGCGGATCCATGTTCATCGAACCGACGAGCAGCGTGGCCTGGTCGATGACGACGGCCTTGACGTGCAGGCTCGCATGTGCCGAGCGGAAGGGCGGCGAGCGCCCGGGCTCGATCCCCACCACCGGACGCAGCTCGGCAAGCTCGACGCCGGCGCGCAGCAGTTCCTCGCGGTAGCGTGCGTATCCGATGTGCACGATCGGCGAGTCGGTCGATGCCAGCGAATTGGTGACCACGCGCACGCGAACGCCGGCGCGGCGCAGCGCGGCCAGCAGCTCGACGCCCTTGCGGCCCGGCACGAAGTACGGCGACACGATGACGAGTTCCCTGCGTGCGGCACGCATCAGTTTGGCGATGTCATCGGCGATGGTTTCCCGGACCGTCGGCTCGCCCTCGGCCGTCGCCTTGGACGGCGCTTCGGCAAGCGTGGCGACGGGAACCCACGACAGGTCGAGCCGGCCGGCGGCGATGCCGCGACGCACGAAGTCCGCGGCCGGCGTGATGAAGACGCCGTCGTCCGCCGGGGCCTCGGCGGCGCCGTCCGCTACCGTCTGGGCGGGCAAGGACTGCGGGCTGTTCCAGAAGCGGTCGAAGGAATCGGCGAGCCTGCGCACCGCCGGTCCGGCGAGCACGACGTCGAGGTCCACGAAGTTGCTCTGCGTGTGGCGCGTGAAGTACTCGTCGCCCAGGTTGCGCCCGCCGGTGACGGCGACCGCACCGTCGGCGATGAACAGCTTGATGTGCATGCGGTGGTTCAGGCGCTCGAAGTCGAGGGCGCCGCCGAGCAGTCGCGTCGCCAGCGAAAAGCGGCCGGTCGGGAACGGATTGAACAGCCGCACGGCGACGTCGGCGTCGCGCACCAGGTGCAGGAACACCGGATCCAGCCCGGCGGCATTGAGGTCGTCGACGAGGATGCGCACGCGCACGCCGCGCTGCGCCGCCGCGACGACGCGCGCCAGCACCGTGCGCGCCGAGGCGTCGTCGGCGATCAGGTACTGCTGGATGTCGAGGGTCCGCTCCGCGGCGTCGGCCAGCGCTAGCAGGCTGGCCAACGCCTCTTCGCCGGTCGCCAGCAGGCGCACGCCGGAGCGCCCGGGCGCGGCTTCCGGCGGCGGCGTGGCCACACGTCCGAGGCGCGTGGCCGCCGCCTCGGCGGCAGGCAGGGAAGCCGATGGCGGCGCCGCGAGCACGCCGCCGGCGAACAGCAGGGCGGCGACCACGAAGGCCACGAGGCGGGCGTGCACGACTCAGCCCGCAGCCGGCGCGAACGCCAGTCCGGCCGCCGCGGTGACGGCCATGGCCAGCGCGCCCCAGGCGACCACGCGAACGATACCGGCGGCGACATTGGCACCGCCCGCCTTCGCGGCGAGCCCGCCCAGCAGCGCCAGGCAGAGAAGCGAACTGAACGCCACGACCGGGATGACGCCGGCCGGCGCGGCAACCGCCGCGAGCAGCGGCAGCGCAGCCCCGACCGCGAAGCTCGATGCGGAGGCGAACGCCGCCTGCACCGGCCGTGCGCGCAGGGTCGGCGTGATGCCGAGTTCGTCGCGCGCATGGGCGCCGAGCGCGTCATGCGCCATCAACTGCTCGGCGACCTGCCGTGCCAGCGCCGGCTCGAGGCCGCGACGCACATAGATGGCCGCCAGTTCGTTGCACTCGGCGACGGCGTCCGCCTCGAGTTCGCGCCGCTCGACGTCGAGTTCCGCACGTTCGTTGTCTGCCTGTGAACGCACGGAAACGTACTCGCCCGCGGCCATCGACATGGCGCCGGCGACTAGGGCAGCCATTCCCGCCAGCAATACGTCGGCGCGGCTTGCGCTTGCCGCGGCGACGCCGAGCAGCAGGCTCGCCGTGGACACGATGCCATCGTTGGCGCCGAGCACGGCCGCGCGCAACCAGCCGAGCCGACCGGTGTGGTGCTTCTCGCGGTGGCGATGCACCGTCATCGCCGCCGGCGGCGGCTCCGCGCCTAGTAGCGTGGCGGCGGCGCCAGCATCCGGCTGATCAGCACGCCGGCCGCGACGGCGATCGCCAGCGCGGTGACGGGGTTCGCGCTGATGTAGCCGCGAGTGCTGCCGATCATCCGCGTCTCGGCGTCGATCAGTTGCTGGCTCCTGCGCCCCAGCGTGTCCGCGACCTGACAGGTCGCGTTGGCGATGCTGTCCACCGCCGAGTGCGCGCTCGAGGCCACACGTTCGACGGCCGGCCGCGTCATTTTCGAGACGCGGTCGATCGTCTTGCTCGCCTGCTCGGCCGCATGCGACGAGAGATCGCCGCTGTATTCCGGGTTTGCGCCTTCCATGCTCGTCTCCTTGTTGGCCGGCTACTTGAGCCGCATGTCGTTGCGGACGGCCTTGACGCCACCGACCCTGCGCGCCACTTCGACGGCCTTGTCGCGGTCGGATTCCGAACTCACGAAGCCGCTCAACTGGACCACGCCCTTGAAGGTCTCGACGTTGACTTCGGTCGCCTTGAGGTCCGGCTCGTTGAAGATCGCGGTCTTCACCTTGGCGGTGATCGTGCTGTCGTCGACGTACTCGCCGAGGCTTTCCTGGGTGCGCGTGGAAGCGCAACCCACCGCCAGCACCACCGCCGCCAACCCTGCTATCACATGCTTGAATGCAGACATCTTTTTCTCCTTTTCAAGTTGTTGGTTGCCTGCCGCGCGCGACGCTCGCTACAAGCGCCCCGCCAGCACGAGCACGACGACGATCAACAGGATGAGTCCCAGGCCGCCGATCGGCCCGTACCCCCACCCCCGGCTGTAAGGCCACGCCGGCATGGCTCCGATCAGCGCCAGGATCAGCACGATCAGGAGGATGGTCCCGAGTGTCATGGCAGCGCACTCCGGCTATTTGCGCTTGCCGTACTCGTGGCCGAGCACGCCGCCCACCGCACCGCCGCCGATCGTGCCGGCAGCGCTGCCACCGGTGATGACGCTGCCGCCGACCGCGCCGACGCCGGCGCCGATGGCGGTGCTCTTTTCACGTTCGGTCATGCCGGAGCACGCGCCCAGACCGAGCGCCGCAACCGCGATGATGCCGACAGACACTCCACGCAGCGTTTTCATTTCCTGTCTCCTCGTCAAAAGAAGGGCGATGGGCGCCCTCCAGCCCTGCCCGGCTGCTACCGGGTCTGTGTCACGGGCCTGCCCGGGACCTTTTCAGCGTTCTCGAGGCAGCGGTCCCTGGCATCGCCCGCGTAGCGGTCGCAGCGCTCGCGCGCCACTTCCCTGCGCGCCTCGTCGACATCCTGCGCCGCCTCTTCCTTCGTTTCGGCGACGCGCTCCTTGTTGCGTTGCACCGCTTCGCCGTAACCCTGCGTGCGCGGGCGCAGGCCCGAGGTGCCGGCCTGTGCCGTCGCGCGGTCCGACTTCGCCTCGGCGATCGCCTTGGTGCGCGCGGCCCTGGCCTCCTTCACGCAGACGTCCTTGGCGTTGCCCGACAGGTCGTCGCACTTCTCCCTGGCTACTTCGTATTCGCCTTCGGCACGCGTCTTCGAGGCCTCGTAGTCGGCACGCGGACCGGGCTTGCGCTGCGCGTCGAGCTCGGCCCTGGCGGTGCGCTCGTCGGCCCTGGCTTCGGCGCGGCAGATGTCCTTGGCGTTGCCGGCCAGACTGTCGCAACGTTCCCTGGCGCCGTCGAATTCGCGCTCGATCTGCTCGGCAGCCGCCTTGTACTGCTCCTTCGACATCGCCTCTTCGGCGGCGAGCGCACCGTTCGAGAAGGCGGCCGCGACGGCGAGGGCGATAGTGGCGCAAGCATTCATTTCCATTTTCCTTTCCGGCCACGCGACAGGGAGATTATTCGCCGCGGCCGCCGGCCGCTCCGTTCGTTCCCGCACTCGGAACGGAGGTCTTTCGCAGCGCGACGACGAAGTGGTCGCGCGTGATGCCGCGCCCGACCGGGATGTGGTCCTGGCGATCGCGCGGCAGCACGCGGTAGTACCAGGTCGGCGACAGGCGATACAACCCCATGAAGGCCAGCCGCAGCAGCCGTCCGGCCGGCGAGAAGCGCGGCGTGTAGGTGAAGCGGCGCACGCCGACCACTTTCGTGCCGAGCTTCGGCGCGTGGTGCGCAAACCACTCGGGCGAGACGAAGCTGATGTGCTCGGGCAGGTAGCAGTACCAGAAGCGGCTCCCGGCCAGGCGCCAGCTCCATGATTCGGTGTTGCCGGTGGAGACGATGACGCAGCCGCCGGGCTTGGTCTTCGAAAGCAGCAGCCGCAGCAGTTCGAGCGGACGCGCCACGTGCTCGATCAGGTCGCAGCAGACGACGGCGTCGAATTCGTACGGCAGCGCCGCCGTCTCCTCGAAGTCGGAGGCCAGCACCTCGACACCGCGTTCGGTGGCGATCTTCGCCGCGCCGGGATTGATCTCGACGCCGAAGGCGCGGTAGCGCCGCGCCAGCGGCGCCAGCAGGCTGCCGGCGGCGCAGCCGACGTCGAGCACCGAGCCTTCCGGCAGCACGCTGGTCAGCTGGCTGCGTACGAGTTCCTGGTCGATGCGCCCCGTCTCGTCCCAGACCGTGCCGTGGCCGCTGACGTAGAGCCGGTCGTACTCGGCCTTGCTGTAGATCGGATGCCGGAAGACGAAGCCGCAGTCGGTGCAGCGATGCAGCGAGCCGCCGTGCAGCGGCTTCTCGAGCTGGCGCCCGGCGAAGATCGTCGCATCCGGGATCACGCCGCGCGAGCGCGTGGCGACGCTGCCGCAGCAGCGGCAGGCAATGTCGGCGGCGGCGCTCATCGCGCGACGGCGGCCTGGCGAGCCTCCGCATAGATCGCCGTCAGGCGATTGAAATTCCGTTCCGGCGTGTATTTGTTCTCGTATTCCCGTCGTGCAGTGTCGCCCATGCGTCGCACCTCCTCAGGATGGCCGTCCGCCCAGGCCATTGCCCGGGCGAGGTCGGCGGCATCACCGGCGGCAAACAACATGCCGGTCTCGCCTTCGCGAACGAGTTCGGCCATGGCGCCGAGGCGGCTGGCGATCACGGGCAGGCCGCAGGCAAAGGCCTCGACCAGCGTGCGGGGGAAGTTCTCGTACCAGAGGCTCGGCATCACCAGGTAGGCCGAGCGGCGCATGCGCGCATAGATGAAGTCGGGCGTCTGCCAGCCGAGCGTGCGCACGCCGGCGACGCCTGCCAGCCGGGCCTGCTCCGGACCGGTGCCGACGACGACCAGCGATGCCTTGCCGGCCATCAGCGTCGCGGCGCGCGCGAGCGTGGCGATGCCCTTCTCGGGCGCCAGGCGGCCGACGAACAGCGCACCGGCGCGCGCGACGTCGCCGCGCGGCGGCCCCACGTCCACGAAGTTCGGCTTGACGACGATGCGCTCGGCCGGCAGCCCCGCGGCGACGAACTTGTCGCGGCAGAAGCCGTTGAGCGCGATGTAGCGCGCGACGCCGCGACGCCAGGTGCCGAGCAAGCGATGCGCGCCCAGCATGCCCGCGAGCACCGCCGAGTGCGGCATCGAATCCCGGTAGCAGCCGTGCAGCACGCCGCGCCAGGGCAGGTGCCCCAGGCAATCCTCGCAGACGTTGCCGTTGCGCAGGAACATCGCCTGCGGACAGGCGAGGCGGAAGTTGTGCAGCGTCTGCACCACGGGGACGCGCAGGCGCCGCGCGGCATGGTAGAGCGAAGGCGAGATCAGCGGGAAGGTGTTGTGGGCATGGATGACGTTGGGCTCGAAACTCGCGACGATCCTGCCGAGATCGGCGGCGGTTCGGCGCGACCACACGGTATCCAGCGCCAGCCCGACGCGGCCGTTGCCCTCGATCTCGTCGTTGCTGCGTTCGTAGCGCTCGATGCGCACGCCGTTGCGCCGGAGCAGTTCTGCCTCGTCGTCCACGACCGAGTCCTCGCCGCCGCGCTCGCGGTAGCGGTTGTGGACGATCAGGACGCGCAACTCGCGCCGGAGATCGGTCGCCGCGACGCGGACGGGATCAGGCATGACCGAAGACGAAGCGTCGTCGACCATCGCCGACGACGCCGGCATAGCCAAGCCCGCCCTCGCCCCACACGCGCGCCACGACGCGGCGCCAGGCGAACTGTCCGGCGCGGGCGCGTGCACCGGCCCGCAGGCCCGCTACGAGTTCGGCGCTCGAAGCGAATTCGGCGAGCGCGTCGGCGAGCCGCGCGACAACTTCCGCCTCGCCCAGGCCCGACGCTGGCACGACACGGCCGCAGCTCGCGTCGACCATCTGCGCCGGGCCGCCAAGGTCGAGGCAGACGACCGGCAGGCCGCCGGCCATGGCCTCGAGCACGACGTTGCCGCTGGAATCGCGCAGGCTCGGGAAGACGAAGGCGTCGTAGGCGGCATAGGCCGCCAGCAGCTCGTCATGCTTCATCCACGCGATCCAGTTCACGCTTGCGGAGACGCCGAGTGCCTCCGCCAGATGCTGCCAGTGCCGTGCCTCGGGACCGTTGCCGATCAGGGTCAGCGTTGCCGCCTGGCCGCGTGCGTGCAGCGCCGCCAGCGCGCGCAAGCCGAATTCCATGCCCTTCAGGTCGAGGAAGCGTCCGACATAGAGCAGCCGCAGTCCTTCCGCTGCGGGGCGAACCACCGCCTGCTCGGTGTCGGGGCGCGCGTCGATGCCGATCTCGAGCATCGTCTGCGCCTTGCCGCGATGCCTTGCCGGCAGCCAGGCCAGCGTCTCCGGCGTCTTCACCAGGATCAGCGTCGCCTGCGCCATCATGCCGCGCACGAAGGGATCGAAGCGTACCGAGAAATTGACGAGGTCGCGCAGGCCGTCGCGCAGCCAGCCACGCCACGGGAAGTGGCGGCGCAGCGCCAGCGGCGCGCGCTCGCCGCCGCCGACCGGGCCGAGCACGAAGGGAATGCCGAGGCGCCCCATGAAGCTCGGCTGGCGGATGACGCCGAAGGTAAGGTGCTGGACGGCATCGAAGCGCTGCTCGGCGTGCAGCCGCCGCGCCACGCGCCACGCGCCCCACTGCCAGAGCAGGTAGTACAGGTGCACGCCGCGCCCGCCGCGCTTCCAGCGGCGCAGCGCCGGCGGCAGGTCGTAGTGCACGAAGTGCATGCGGCCGGCCGCCGGGCCGGCTGCCGCCAGCCCGGCGGCGATGCCCGGACGGTTGTTCTCGCGCGTGATGACCCAGACCTCGTGGCCGAGGCGCGCGCTTTCGAGCGCCCAGCGCCAGCCGACGCCGGGCTCGGAGCCCTTGCCCGGTTCGCAGGCGTAGGCGGAGATCAGCAGCTTCAGGCTTTCCAAGGCATGGCTCCCGGCGCTCCCTCCGGCGCGCGATCGATGCCGAGGCGCGCACGCGTGCGCGCTTCCAGAGCGGCGAGGACGTGTTGCAGCACCCGCGCGGTCACCTGCTCGAGCGGCAGCGCGGCGTCGATGACGCGCGCGTTCGGCAGTTCGCGCGCCAGTTGCAGGTAGGCGGCGCACTGGCGCCGGCATTCCTCCTCGGGGACCTCCTGCTTGCGCGCTCGCAGAACCTCCGGGGGGGCATCGAGCACGAAGACCAGGTCCGGCTGCGGCACCCGGCGCGCGAGCAGCCGCGCCAGGCCTTCGGCGAGGCTGCCGGGCGCGATGCGGTAGCGCAGCGGATCGACGAGGATGTCATGGTAGTAGCGGTCGAAGACGACCAGCCGCGAGCGCACGCGCCGCGGCGCCAGCCAATACAGGCCTCCGGCCACGTAGCGCGCCCAGAAGACGAGCACCTTCGCCAACGCCGCGACGGTGCCGCGCGGGGGCTGGTCGTGCGGGTTGATGACCGGTGCGCCGTCCTCGTGCTCGCGCGCGAACGGCAGCGGCGGGCGCAGGTGGCGGCGCTCGACCGCCCGGAACGCGCGCGCAAGCTCGCCGCCGGCGTACGCGACGACGGTGCTCTTGCCGCTGCCGTCCGGACCGAGGAATGCGATGCACAGGCCGGTCGGATGCAGGATGCGCACCGCGGCGCGGCGAATGTCAGCGCCGAGCTGGCGCAGGCGGTCGCCGCCGCTTTCGCCATGCGTGTGGCGGCGCAGCCCCGCATTCAACGACGAGAGGCGGCCGGCGACCGGCGTCCAGCTCGCTTCGCTGGCGGCGGCGTCGACGAACTCGGCATCGTCGGCGGGCAGCAGCCGGCGCAGCGCTGCACGGGCGCCGGCCGGATCCTCGGCATAGCGCGCCGCGAGCTGGCGCGCCTGCTGGCTGTCGATGCCGCCCTTGTCGAGCTTCTTGACGAGGTAATAGGCGAATGCGTCGCCGGCGGCCGGAATCCAGAAGCCGCGCGGGTGGCGGCGGCGCCGCGCCAGGATGGGTTCGGCGCGCAGCCAGAGGCGCCCGCCGCGGCGAAAATCGCTGCACGCGTCGGGATGCAGCCAGGCGATGCAGTCGCCGTCGAGGCGTGCCAGCGCGAAGTAGGACGCCGTCGTCTCGTGCGCGATGTGCTGCACCAGGTGCGCGCCGCTACGCGCCGCCGCCGCCGCGATGAGGGCCGGCAGGCGCGGCGCCCATTCGGCCGGCATCATGAAGTCGACGTCCGACGGTATCGAATCCGGATAGCCGTCGTAGCCGGCGAGGATGCAATACGGCATGCCGGCCTCCTCGAAGACGGATATCATCGCCTCGAACATCGCGCGCGACGCGTCAGCGCCCATAACCGATCCTTTCAACGGAAAGTGGCTCGGCTGCGTTCGGCAGCCAGGCATGGCGCCGCTCGAGCAGCGTCAGATAGGCGCGCATCACGGGATGGCGCGCATCCATGTAACCCGACGCTTCGACGTAGAAGCTGACGGTATCGAGGAGGTAATGGATCGTCAGCGGTCCGGCAGCCTCGGCAACGCCGCCGTCCGCACCGAAGGCTGCGGCCGCGTAGTCGGCCGCCCGCTGCACCAGCGCGCGCATGTAGGCAGGCCCGACCCGCGTGCGCCGCGACTGGAGCACGCGCGGCATGAGGTGGAAGTGCAGGAAGTCCTGCAGCGGGTTGCCGCGCGACTGCGCGTATTCCCAGTCGAAGACGTAGACGCGCTCGGGCGTCAGGCGCACGTTCCACGGAGCGAAGTCGCCGTGCAGCAGGCAGCCCGGCAGCGATCGTCCCGCCAGCGCGGCTTCGACCTCCTCCAGTCCGTCCTCGAACAGTTGGCGATGGCCATCGCCGAGCAGGCAGCGCACGACGCGGACACGCTCGTGCAGGCGCTGGACCGCCGTGGTCACCGTCCAGTTCTCACTGCGCCCCTTGTCGGCGAGGGCCGCCAGGAAGGCACGATGCTGGTGGCCGAAGTGCAGGCTGGTCGTGCCGTCCGGCAGCGCGCACATGACGAGGTAGCGGCGGCCGCAGGAAAACGTGCCGTCGTCGAGCAGGCGCGGCACGAAGCCGGCCGTCGACGGCGTCGCCGCCAGCATGCGCAGCCATTCCGCTTCGCGCGCGACGGCCCGGTCGGCGCTGGCATGGAGCGATACCTTGGCGACGCGCGCCGGCTCGTCGAGATGGCGCGGGCACATGATGGTCAGCTTCTGCAGCGGCCCCGGCGACCCGACGTAGATCGACGTCGATGCCGCCCCCTCGCCGAACAGCGTCGCCACCGGGAAGTGGTCGATGTGCACTTCCGGCAGCAGGCCGGCGTCCGGCATCCAGCGGTCGATCGACAGCAGCAGGCGGCCCCACCAGCGCCAGCGGCGGCTGCGCACGAAGAACCTGATCGCGGCGCGGCCGCGGCGGCCGTCGGCGACGGGCAGCAGCAGCGGTTGCGGACGGCGGCCGTACAGGACCTTCCAGGCCAGTGTCCGGTCCGGCGACTCGCTTGAACGCAGGGCCGTCAGGCGCGGCCAGACTTCTTCGAAGCTCATCGCCTCACCCCGGCGCCCGCCTCACGATGCGGTTCACGCCGACGACCGTGGCGCCGGGCGGCACATCGCGCGTGACGACGGCGTTGGCGCCGATCACCGCGCCGCGGCCAATGCGGATGCCGCCAAGCACCTTGGCGCCGGCGCCGATGATCACATCATCCTCGACGACCGGCGCGGCGGCGACGCTGCAGCGCGCGCCGATCGTCACCTGGTGCAGGATGACGACGCGCCGGCCGAGCTGCGCACGAGAGTGGATCACGATGCCGTACGGATGCGGCATCAGCGGCTCGCGCCCGGCGATCGGGCACTCGATGTCCGAGTTCAGGATGACCTTCGTCAGCCGGCTCAGCAGCGGCACGCGATGGCTGCAAAAGAATATCAATGCCCGCGCCGCCCATGGGTTGCGCGCGCCGGCGGCGACGATCTCGCTCCGCAGCGACACATCGCTCATGCCGGCGCCCCGGCGATGCGGTAGCGTCCGATCGCCTCGAGCAGCAGCGGGCTCGGTCGTGCGAAGTAGCCGCCGGCCGCGAACTTGCGGCCGACGCGCACCAGCCGCGCGCCGGCGCACAGGGCCGGCATGAACACCGGAACCCGTCCGAGCGCCTCGCGCATGCGGATCTCCTCGTCCTCGCGGCGGCCTTCGGGACGCATGGCGCGCGTCTTCTGCTGCGGGTAGTAGCGCATGCAGGAGAGGTAGGCGTCGAGGTGGGCGATGCGGCCGTGGCGCGAAAACCGCTCCCAGAGGTCGTTGTCCATGGCCAGGTTGAAGCGCCGGTCGAGGCCGCCGACGCGCTCGTACAGCGCCCGGCGCCAGAACATCGACGGCTGCGGGATGTAGTTGTGGTCGAACAGCATCACGAAGCGGTCGAAGCCGATCTCGCGCTTGCAGCGCAGGAAGTTGCCGGCGGCGTCGATCCATACCGCATCGCCATAGACGGCGTCGATCTCCGGATGCTCGGCGAAGAAACGCCCGACGCTGGCAAGCGCGCCGGGAAGCAGCAGGTCGTCCGAACACAGCCAGCCCTGGATGTCGCCGCTGGTGCGCGCGAAGCCCTTGATCAGCGCGTCGGTCTGTCCGCCGTCCGGCTCCGACACCCACCAGGCGAGGCCGCGCGCATGCCGGCGGATGACGTCGACGCTGCCGTCGGTCGAGCCGCCGTCGACGACGACGTACTCGAGGTCCGGGTAGCTTTGGTCGAGCACCGAGCGCAGCGTTGCGCCAAGATAGCGCGCTTGCTGGAACGAGCAGGTGACGAGCGAAATCCGGGGAAGGTTCACGGCCGGGCTCCTTCGGTGGCGGTGTCGATTTCCGGATTGTCCCCACGCCGCGGCTCGCGCAGCGGCGCCGGGGCCGGCTGGCGCGCGTAGTGCAGCGCCAGCCCGAGCAGCAGTCCGAACTGGCCCCAGAGCAGAAAGGCCTTGACGGGCTGGAGCATGATCGGATTGAAGGCGTAGACGATGATCGCCGTCAGGTTCATGCAGGCGAGCGCGTGTCCGGCGGCCGTGATGTCGTCGACCGGACGGCGGTGCAGCAGGCCCTGCCAGGCGACGCGGCCGGCGCGCGCGTAGGCCCACACCCAGAGCAGGAGCGCGAGCATGCCGCCGTGCGCGGCCAGGTCGAGTACGTCGCTGTGCGACGGCAGCACGCCGCGCGCGACGCGGATTTCGAAGCCCTTGAACTTCTCGGTGGCCGAACCGGTGAAGCCGTTGCCCCATCCCGGCGAAGCCTGGAAGTTCCGCCAGGCGGTCTCGTATGTCTTGATGCGGTATTGCGGGTTGCCGCTCGGAAACCACTCCTGTCCGATCCACGCGCGGTAGGACGTCACCGTAACGGCGCCGGTCGCCAGCACGACGAGCCACATCACCGCCAGGCGCCGGAACCCGGGGCTTTCGGCGAAGCGGAAGCGCCAGTGCACGAACCAGAGATACGCGGCGGTCAACATCATCACCAGGTATGCGGTGTTCTTGCGATAGACGAGGCCGCCGAGCAGGAACAGCACGGTCAGCCCCAAGTGCCACCCCGGCGTGCGATTCGGCCGCATGGCGAAGTACACCGCGATCGGTATCGTCAGGGCTTCGAGCTCGTGGTAGGTGACGTTGGCCTGTCCGAACTCGGCGGCCATGCGCGCCATCATGTAGGTGGCCGTGACGGCCGCGGCCAGCAGGTAGCCCCGTACCAGGCGATCGCGCGTCGGCGAGGCCATCACGATGCGCGCGACCACGAGCGCGAACAGCATGTAGAGACCCATGCCGAGGAAGGTGTTGTTGATGCCGTTGGCTTGGCGCGTCCACAGGCTGCCGCCGAGGATCCAGGCGCCGAGCAGCAGCAGCGGCCAGCCGGCCTTGAGCACCCGTCCCGCACGGCCGTCGCGCCGGCCCGGCTCGGGCGGAAACAGGACGTGGCCGACGGCGACCATCAATGCGCCCGCCAGGGCCATGAACAGCGGCAGGTGCTTCGTCGTGAGCTGCTTTTCGAGCCGCCAGCCGAGCGGATCGGCGACGAACAGCAGCGCCAGCCAGAAGGCGGCGAGCAGCCACAGGTCGGACATGCGCAGGCTGGTCGGCGCGTCGGCCGCGAGCCGTGGCGTGAAGACGGAGGAATCGGTTCTCATGACTTCGTCCTCATGCGCCCTTGCGGGCGCGGCTCAGAAGGCCGTCGGCCGCGGCCGCTTCGCTCGTGGCGGCACGCCTCCGGATCAGGCTGCGCGAGGCGAAGAGCCCATAGAGTAGCGCCGCCAGCGTGCCGCTCAGGTGGGCGACCATGATGCCCGACACGCCCCATGCCTCGATGGTGAACCACGCAACGAGGACGCCGCAGGCGGCCATCACCATGCCGACGCGGATGATGGCCCCAGTGGCCGCCAGCGTACGCAGGAAGAACAGCGCCTGGCGCAGGTGGAACTGGAGGAAGACGTAGGCGGCCTGCAGTGCGACGAGTTCGGCGGCATCGACGTAGCGCGCCCCGTACAAGACGCGCACGATCGGCTCGGCGAACACCGCCAGCGCCACCAGCACCGGCAGCAAGACCGCCGTGGCGGCCAGGCTGATGCGCCAGAGGAAGGAAACGAGCTTGTCCATCCCATGCTCGGCGTAGCGCCGCGCCGCCATCACCGGAATGACGTTGTCCATCGCCTGGAAGACGATATTGAAGGGGCCGACGACGTTCTGCGCCGCCCGCACGGCGCCGGCCGCCTGCGTCCCGAGCATGCCGCCGCCGATCATCAGCACGCCCTGCGTGCCGATCCACTGGAACTGCCAGGCCACGAGGTAGTCGCGGCCGGTGCGCCAGCCGTCGACCAGGACGTCGCGCGCTTCCTTCATCGCCGGCCGCAAGCCGGAGTGGAGGTTGCCGACGGCGAAGGCGGTGAACGAACTGCCGGCAATGATTGCGAACGCGGTGGCGACCGTCAGCGTCTCGCGCATGCCGAACAGCAGGATCAGCGTCACCTGCCCGCCGTAGCTGATGATGTCGTTGGCGAAGGCGGCACGCGCGTTCTCGAGCACGAAGTAGTAGCGCCGCTGCAGGTCCTGCAACTGGAAGGCGAGCAGCGCGCAGGCCAGCGCAACGATGATGGGGTCGGTCAGGCGCTCGCCGATGCCGAAGGGATTGAACGCCATCACCGCCGTGCCGAGCCCCAGGGCGAGCAGCGCGAGACCCAGCGACAGCACCAGCTGCAGGCCGAAGACGCCGCGCAGGTAGCGGTCGCGCTTCTCCGGCGTGAGTTGCGGCGCTGCGCTGATCATCGGCGTGAAGATCAGGGCACCCTGGAAGGAGTTCACATAGAGCATCACCAGGTTGAGCAGCACGAACAGGCCGAACGCTTCGGGCCCGAGGAAGCGCGCCAGCAGGATGCCGGTGACGAAGTTGCTGCCGCTGACCACGGCCTGGTCGGCAAAGGCCCAGTTGGCGTGGCCGTGCCGCATGAAGAGGTGTCCGAGGCGGCTCATCGCGCTGGCTCCGGTGCGTGCGCCGTCGACATCGCGTCAGCCGCGGGCGCCTGCCAGCGCAGCGCCGATGACCGGGCGCGCCAGCGGCAGCGTCGCGACGTAGTCGCGGTAGGTGGTCTCGATGCCGCGTCGCAGCGGGATCTGTGCGCGCCAGCCGAGCGCGGCGAGCCGCGAGACGTCGAGCCACTTGCGCGGCGTGCCGTCGGGCTTGGCGGCGTCGAAGACGATCTCTCCCCCGAAGCCGACGACCTCGGCGATCGTCTCGGCGAGCTGGCGGATGGTGACGTCGCTGCCGCTGCCGACGTTGTAGAGGCCGTCGTCGACGCCCTGCTCCATCAGGAAGACGCAGGCGTCGGCCATGTCGTCGACGTGCAGGAACTCCCGCATCGGCGCCCCCGAGCCCCAGACGACCAGCGCGGCGTCGTGCCGGCCGCGCGCCTCATGCGCCTTGCGCAGCAGCGCGGGCAGGACGTGGCTGCCGGCGAGGTCGTAGTTGTCGTTGGGCCCGTAGAGGTTGGTGGGCATGGCGCTGACGTACTGCGTACCGTATTGGCGGTTGTAGGACTCGCAGAGCTTGATGCCGGCGATCTTGGCGATGGCGTACGGTTCGTTGGTCGGTTCGAGCGGCCCGGTGAGCAGGTATTCCTCCCTGATCGGCTGCGGGCAATCGCGCGGATAGATGCAGCTCGAGCCGAGGAACAGCAGCCGGTTCACGCCGGCCTGCCAGGCACCGTGGATCAGGTTGGCCTCGATGGCGAGGTTGTCGTAGATGAATTCGGCGCGGCGCGTGTCGTTGGCCTGGATGCCGCCGACGCGTGCCGCCGCCATGAAGATGTAGTCGGGACGCACGTCGCGGAGGAAGCCGAACACGGCGCGCTGGTCGAGCAGGTCGAGTTCGCGGTGCGTGCGCGTGACGAGGTCGGTGTAGCCGCCTGCGGTAAGCCGGCGCACGATGGCCGAGCCGACCATGCCGCGATGGCCGGCGACGTAGATGCGGGCGTTTTTGGTCAGGGTCATGTCAGTTGCTCCAGACTTGTGACGCGCTAAGGCCTGCGCGGCAAGGAGGGCGGGTATCCGCCTCCCTTCGTGTCCCCCGGACCGTCCCGGTCCTCCTCCTTTTACCTACGGGAGGCGGACACCCGCCCTCCTTGTGGACACGCTGGTGGTTTCGATCCGAAAACAAGGCAGGGCGGTGCCTGCTCGGGACGGTGGGGGGGCTGCTGCGCGTAGGTAAACAAGGAGGAGCGGGCGCCAGCCCGATCCGGGTGACACGGAGCGCAGCAGCACCCCCGGCGGCCCGAGCGTCTACCAACCTCAGTGGAACGTGGTGTTCCATAACGATCACTCGTGGAACGCCATCGTGCGATAGCCATGCTGGCGCACCAAACTATCCCGCTGTGCCGCCTGCAAGTCCTCGCAGACCATCTCCGCGACCATCTCCTCGAAGCTGATCCTCGGCTCCCAGCCGAGCTGGCGCTTCGCCTTGCTGGCATCGCCGAGCAGGGTCTCGACCTCGGTCGGGCGGAAGTAGCGCGGATCGACGCGCACGACGCAGCGGCCGTCCTCGTCGTACCCCTTCTCCTCGACGCCCTGCCCGCGCCATTCGATCGACATGCCGACACCGGCCGCCGCCATGTCGACGAACTGGCGCACGCTGTATTGCCGGCCGGTGGCGATCACATAGTCTTCGGGCCTTTGCTGCTGGAGCATCAACCACTGCATCTCGACGTAGTCGCGGGCGTGGCCCCAGTCGCGCAGCGCATCGAGATTGCCGAGGTACAGGCATTGCTGCAGCCCGAGCTTGATGCGTGCCAGCGCGCGCGTGATCTTGCGCGTGACGAAGGTCTCGCCGCGGCGCGGCGACTCGTGGTTGAAGAGGATGCCGTTGCAGGCGTACATGCCGTAGGCCTCGCGGTAGTTGACGGTCACCCAGTAGGCGTAGAGCTTGGCGGCGGCATACGGACTGCGTGGGTAGAACGGCGTCGTCTCGCGCTGCGGCGTCTCCTGGACCAGTCCGTAGAGCTCGGACGTCGATGCCTGGTAGAAGCGCGTCAGCTTTGCCAGGCCGAGGATGCGCATCGCCTCGAGGATGCGCAGCGTACCCAGGCCGTCGGCGTTGGCCGTGTATTCCGGTTCCTCGAAGGAGACCTGCACGTGCGACTGCGCGGCGAGGTTGTAGATCTCGTCGGGCTGCACCTGCTGGATGATGCGGATGACGGAGGTCGAATCCGTCAGGTCGCCGTAGTGCAGGATGAAGCGCCGGTCCTCGGTGTGCGGGTCTTCGTAGAGGTGGTCGATGCGCTCGGTGTTGAAGCTCGACGAGCGCCGCTTGATGCCATGCACCTCGTAGCCCTTGCCGAGCAGGAACTCGGCAAGGTACGAACCGTCCTGCCCGGTAATGCCGGTGATCAGTGCGACTTTGAACACGTCAGACTCCTCCAAACAAGAACCGTCTTCCGCAGGCCGTCCCCTGGAAGGCGCCGTCCCCTCGGGGGGGCAGCGAACGAAGGGGGCGCGCGGCCATTTTCTTCAGGCGCCGAAGCGGCCGGCGATGCGCAGGCGGTCGGATTCCGGCAGCGCGGCGAGCAGGTCGTTGATGAAGCGTTCCTGCAGCTTGTAGGCGTTGCCGGTGTCGGTGTCGATCGACGACACGCGCACCAGCATGCCGTCGGGTACGCGGCCGGTCAGTCCGTAGGCGAGCTGGTTCAGCTTGCGGCCGAGGCCGGGCACGGTGGCGCGGTCGCCGACGGTGATCCAGTAGGTGATCGGCTCGGAGCGGCGCCCCTGCACGGCGAGCAGCCGCTTCACCGGGAGCACGCCGTAGCGCGTGCCAAGGTCGCCGGCGGCGTTGCGCATGAGCTGGAAGCCCTGCGCGGCGTAGCAGAACTCGGGACGGTGCACCTGGGTGCCGTCGCCGCCCTGGTCGCCGCCATAGGCGATGGAGAGCATGATGCGGCGGCCCTTGGCGTCGACATAGGTGCGATTGAGCAGTTGGTTGTAGAGCGCATCGAGCCTGGCCCGCACGTCGGCGCTGACCGTGACCGGAACCACCGCCGGGTCGATGCGCCATTCGCCGAAGCGCTCGGGCACCATGGTGGCAAGGCTGACCGGCGCCTGCTCGTCGGCGAGCCGCTGCGTGGGCTTGAGCGCCATCGCCGCGATCGCGGCAGCGATCATGGCGGCGCCGAGCATCAGCGCCGTGACCGTGAACCGGCGCTTCACGAACGCCTCCGGACGGACATCGGGAGACGCTTCATGCGCGCCTCCAGCGGCGCAGGAGTTCGCCGCCCGAGCGCAGCGCGCTGTCCAGACCGAGCAGCATCAGCAATGCCACCAGGAACAGCACCATGCCGGCGGCCGAATGGGCGAAGCCCTGCCCCGTCTCGTCGCCGAAGCGCCAGGTGATCAGCACCAGCGCCATCACGCGCACGACGTTGGCGACGAAGGCAATCGGCAGGATGGCGGCGAGCATCAGCGCGACGTGGATGCGGCTGCGCGTGTTCATCTGGTACAGGTAGAGCAGCCCCAGCGCGCTCAGGCTGAACATCGAGTTGAGGCCCGAGCAGGCATCGGCAACGAGGAGCTGGTAATGGCCGATGGTGAGGACGACGCCGTTGCGCGCGACCGGGTAGCCGAGGAGGTAGAGCACCGATTCGACGACGCGCGAGACCTCCTGCTTGAGGGCGCCGGTCGCGGCCTCGACGACCAGGCCCGGCAGCGGCACCAGGAACAGCAGGAACAGCAGCGGAAACCAGAGCGCGCGCAGGCTCGACCAGCCGCGCATCAGCAGCACGGTGCCGGCGAGCAGCGGGATCAGGGCCGCAACCTCGAGCGTGTCGATGCCCTGGGAGCGCCCGACGACGAACACCGGCAGCGACAGGCCAACCGCCAGCCAGCCGGTGACGCGCTCGGAACGCCAACTGGCGTTCACCACCGTGTCGTCATGCAGCAGCACGTCGCGCTTCTGCCACATCAGCCACAGGAACACGAGCAGGATGATCGGGCCGTGGCCGTTCTCCTCGGTATTCCAGGCGGTCTGCCAGAGGCCGGTGAACGACGGCACCACGAGCGCGGCGAGGCCGACCGCCACGGGCAGCCAGGGACGCCAGAGGTGGGCCGGGCGTCGCCGCACGCCGCCGAGAGCATACGTAGGCATGCGCGATCCTAGAAGTCGTTGAGCACGGCGCCGACCATCGCGACCCCATAGTGGGACAGGCCGCTCCAGAGCTGGCCGGTGCGCCGCAGCGGCGTGTGGTTCTTGCGCGTCAGCAGCAGGGCCCCGCGCGTCGCCACCGCGATCGCCTGGGCATCGGCATAGTCGACGGCCGCCGGCGTGTCGATGATGATGGCGTCGTAGTCGCGGCCGATGGCGGCGATAAACTTGGCGAACACCGGCCGGCTCAGCAGTTCCTGCGGGTTCGGCGGCGGCGGTCCGCCGGTGATCACCGACAGGTCCACGAACGCCGGGATGCGGCGCACCTCGTTTGCGGTGCTGCGGTTAGCGAGGATCGACGACAGGCCGGAACGGTTCTCGAGCTTGAACAAAGTGTGCTGCTTCGGATGCCGCATGTCGGCGTCGATCAGCAGCGTGCGTTCGCCGAGTTGCGAGAACACCAGCGCGAGGTTCGCGGCCAGGTAGCTGCGTCCCTCGCCGGCGCCCGGACTGACGACGGCCAGCGCCTTGCGGTCGTCGGCGCCGGTGAACCAGCGCAGCATCAGTTGGCTGCGCAATGCGCGCAGCGCTTCGACCTGCGGACTGTACGGCCGGTAGGCGGCGACCAGTTCGTCGGACACGGCTTCGTCGCCCTCCGACAGGTACGGGTAGTCGAACTGACGCGCCAGCGCGTACTGGACCTCCTCCGGCGTCAGCATGCCCAGCTTGACTGCGGCGTCGCCGAAGCGCAGGCCTTCCTCTTTCTGCAGGCGCAGGATCGCCTCGATGCTGTCGGGCGGCAGCTTGCCCGAATCGACGAGGATGGCGCCCACCGTCCGGTCGACCTGGTTGCGGCGGGCGAGCTGCATGGTATTGAGCGTTGCGGGTTCCATCGTGGCCCCTCAGGAAGCGAACTCGGGAAGGCGCAGGGTCTCCGGCCGGCCGAGCTTGAGCCAGCCGCGCGAAGCCATGCCGCCGTGGCGGTCGAGCTCGACGAGCACCGGCAGGGCGAAGCCGAGGCCGTATTCGAGGTCGTCCGAGGAGCGTACGCGGCGGTCGGACATCTCCATGCCGAAGGCGGCGGCGATGCCGAGAAGCAGGCCCACCACGCCGGCGATCAGCGTGTACAGCAGCGGCTTCGGCGAAGACGGGCGCAAAGGCACGGCGGCGGACGTCAGTACGGAGATGTTGGTCTGCGTCGTCTGGCTCTCGAGCGTCGACTGCGTGAAGCGCTGGGCGACGGCGTCGAGCGCCTTCTGCGCCGTGGTGACGTCGCCGACGAGCACCGACGACTTGTCGCGCAGATGGCGGAGTTCGAGCAGCCGCTCCTTCTGCGCCGCGATCATGCTCCTGAGCACGGATTCCTTTTCGCGGCCAGCCTGGCGCGCAGTGGCGAAGCCGCCTGCCACGTGACGCGTTTCCGCATCGAGCTTCTGCCGCAGCGTGTCGAGCTCGGCCGTCATGCGCTGGTATTGCGGATGGTTGGCGCCAAGGTTGCCGGCGGCCTCCTTCTGCTTGGCCTCGAGGCGCGCGACGTCGATGCGCAGGTTCTGCAGCACCATGTTCTGCGTGAATTCGGGCAGGTTGGCGCCCCGCGCCGACAGCTTGCTCTGCGAATCTGCGGTCTGGCCCTGCGCCAGGGCGAGCTGCGTCGTCAGTTCGGTGAGCCGGGCGGTCTCGCTGTCGAGGCGTTCGTCGGTGACGACGATGCCCTCCTTCTGCTGGTACTCGGAGAGCCGCGCCTGGGCGCGCTCGAGGCTCTCGCGCAGCGTCTTGGTCTGCGCTTCGAACCACTTCGAGTATTGCCGTGCCGGCTCGACGCGCAGCTCGACGTTGGTGTCGATGTAGGCCTGGGCAAAGGCGTTGGCGACCGCTGCCGAAAACGCCGGATCGGCGGAGACGAAGCTGATGTTGATGACGTCGCTCTCGCGCGAGGGCTTTACCGTCAGCTTGCTTTGCAGCAGTTCGGCGAGCCAGACGTCCATGCGGCCCTCGCCGCCGGTGGCTTCGATCCACTGGTCCTTGATCGCCGGGCTCTGGTCGAGCTTGAGCAGCGAAACGACCTTCTGCGCGACGCGGTCGCTGTTCACGATGTCCACCTGCGTCGGCATGTAGCTGACCATTGCCGTCGCCGGCAGCACCAGCCCCGCGATCGGGTCGGGCGAGCGCACGTCGACCACCACCGAGGTGGCGGCGGTATAGCGGTTGGGCAACAACAGGCTGACCAGGAGCGTCAGCGTCATTGTCGCCAGCAGCACGCCCAGGGCGACGCGGTAGCGCGACCGCAGGATCAGCAGGAACTGGTGAAGGCTCATCAATGGCTCCTCTCAGGAAAACGACGGGCCGCCCCGAGTGTTCCTGCCCCCGCGGCGGGCAGGAACATCGAAGACGCTTCGGGGCAGGCGCTCAAAACAGGCTCTCGCTGACGTACAGGACGTCATCCGGCATCACCGGCTCGTGCGGCCTCGGCGTGATCGACGCGACCTTGCCGTCGGGGCCGCGCCGGTCGACGCGCAGGTTGCGCTCGGTGCCGCGGTAGGTCGGTCCGCCCGCTTCCGCCATGGCCTGCTGTACCGACATGCCGCGCTTGATGCGGTAGGAGCCGCTGCGCTGCGCTTCGCCGTAGATGTAGAACACCGGCGCGGGCGGCACGTAGATCACGTCGCCGCTGGCGACCAGGAAGTCCTCCTCGACGCGGTTGTTCAGGAACAGCTCGGCGATGTCCACCTCCTTGCGGAAGCGGCGGCCTTCGCGAATGCCCGAGACGATCACCTTGTCGGCACCGCCCGCGACGACCCCGCCGCTGCCGACGATGCCGCCGGCCACCGCCAGCACTTCCGATACGCGGGTGTTGAAGGTCTCGAGGGGATAGCGTCCCGGGCGGTTCACCTGGCCCAGCACCGAGACCTGGTTGCCGCGCACCTGCAGCAGCACGATGTTGACCTGCGGCTTCTGCACGAAACCACCGCGCCGCAGTGCCGAGGCGATGTTGAGTTCGGCCTGCGCGATGGTGACGCCGCCGACGTCCACCTTGCCGATCAGCGGATAGGTGATGCTGCCGCCTTCATTGACGCGCGTCTCCAGCGTCATGTCGGGGTTCTGGAAGACCTGGATGCGGATGGCGTCGCCGGAGCCGAGGCGGTAGTCGCTCACCTTGTAGTCGGACGGGTCGAGTTCGTTGGCGGCCTCGGGCGGCTGCGCCGCTGCCGGCTGCGCCTCGACCGCCTTGACCTCGAGGGCCTTGACCTCGATCGGGGGCGTCTTCCCGGCATGCGCGGCGAAGGCGCACATCATGGACGTCAGCAGCATCGATTGCAGGATCCGGTTCGTCTTCATCACTTCCTCCTAATGGTGTTCAAGAGCGGGAATGGCATGCAGCGTCGTGGCGTCACCGCAGCGCCGCGACGCCCTTTTCAAGGTCCACCGCCGTCGGCGGACGGGCCGCCGGCGGTGCCTGCACGACGCGCGGCGGCGCCTCGGCACCGTCGGCGAATTCATTGAGGTACTCGATCCTCGCCCTGGCGCGCAGGCGCTCGACGTCGGCCGAAATCGCCGCCCGAGCCTGCTGCGCCGCCAGCAGTTGCTGGATCGGCTTCACGGAACTCGATTCGTCGATCGGGGCCGGCACCGATGCGACCAGGCGAATCACCGCCAGCCCGCCCTTGAGCTCGACGACCGTCATCTGGCCTTCCTTGAGCGCGAGGAGTCCGCGCAGCACTTCCGGCGCGAACTGCTCGGCGGCACGCCGCTCGGTGCGGGCGACGTGGGCAACCTTCTGCGCCCTGAGCCATGCGGCGAGTTCCTCGAAGGTATGCGTCGCCGCCTGCTCGCGCAGCGCGGCGGCAGAGAGGGCGCCGGCCGGCATGAACAACTCCTGCACGGAATAGACGCGCCGCTCGGCGAACAGCTCGGGATGGTCGTCGTAGTACTGGTGAACCGCGTCCTCCTCCGGCTGCGGCAGCGTCGAGGCGACCTTGCCGAAATAGGCACGCGTCAGGATGTCGCGACGCGCTGCGTCCATCGCCATGACGACTTCCGGCGAACGATCGAGCTTTTCCTCGATCGCCTGCTGCACGGCGAGCTGCTGGTAGATCAGGCGATCGAGGACTTCGCGGCGCGCACCCTCGAGCTTGTCGGCGGGCAGCGCCCGGTTGCCCGACAGCGCGTTGTTGACCTGATGCACCGAGATCTCGTCGGTATTGACCTTGGCGGCGAGTTGGGTGGCGGGCTTGCGGTCGCCCTCGCAGGCAGAGAGCGCGAGCGACACGATGACGACGGCAACGAGCGAACGAAGGTGGAATTGCGTATCGGCAAACATGAATTGGCGGCTCCCTGACGATGTCGATGCTTTTTACCGTCCGCGACGCATCGCGCTCTGTACGCCACCGAACAGAGACCGCTTCCTTCGGTTCGCCAGCAGACGATGGCTTTCACCCGCATGGTCCTAGACTTCCCACATCCTCCGATCCCGGGGAACTTCCTCATGTCAGGAGCCGCCATGACACTGCTGCTCACCTACCACCGCATAGTTCCCAACGCGACCGTCGAGAACATCCACGTGCTCTCGCAACACGCCTTTCTGCGCCAGGTGGAGCTAATCGTCAGCTCCGGCATCCGCGTGGCTGCGCCGGCGGACTTCGGCGACGTTCAGTACGACGACCAGCACCGGATCGGCTTGACCTTCGACGACGGCTATCTCAGCGACCTGGCATGCGCCGACGCGCTGGCCGCGCACGGGATCAAGGCAATCTTCTTCGTATCCAGCGCGAACGTCGGTGCGCCCGGCTACCTCGACGTCGAGGACCTGCGCGAGCTCGATGCGATGGGCATGACCGTCGGCTCGCACTCCCACCAGCATGCGCGCCTGACGACCTTCGACTTCGCCGAGGCCGTCTCCCAGGTCCAGCGCTCCAAGGCGCTGCTGGAGGACGCACTCGGCAAGCCGGTCTGCGACTTCGCATTCCCCGGCGGCGCCTGCACGCGGCGGCTGTCGGCGGCCGTGCGCGCGGCCGGCTTCAGCCGCCAGTTCACGCTGGCATGGGGAATCAATTCGGGAACCGATGCCGCCACGGGGGTGTTCCGGCGCAGCTGCGTCGTGCAGGGCATGAGCGACGAGTACTTCCTGAACCTGATCTCGGGAAGCAACGACCTCGACCGCAAGATGCACTACATGCTCAAGAGCGCCGCCTCGCTCCTGGGCGACACCTTCTATCGCCGCCTGCGCGAACGCTATCTCGGCTTCGCCCATACGGCGGCGCCTCGCGGCGCCGCGCGCCTGGTGCGCTAGCGTACCGAACGACCGCCATGCGGGAGGCTCTAATTGGTGCCATGAACGCAAGCGATCGGCATGCCGCCGCGCCGGCCCAGACCGCAGCAGCGACCCCGCCACCGCTCGCCCGGATCGCTGCGGCCTGGGACCGCGACGAGGTGCGCCGTGCGACGCTGGACGCGCTGCCAACCCACATCCTGACCCTCGACGGCGACAACCGCATCGTCGCCGCCAACGAGCCGTGGCGCCGCTTCGCGCTCGGCAGCGCCCTGCGTCCCGACGGCGACGGACTCGGCTGCGACTACCTCGAGGTCTGCCGCGATGTCCTCGGCGCCAGCGACGAGCAACAGCGCCTGATCGGCGCCGGGCTCGAGGGCATTCGCGCGGGAACCCAGGCCGAGCTCTCGCTCATCGTCTCGAGCCGCATCGACGGCCAGGAGCACGCGCTGCTGGTGCGGGCGACGCCGCTGCGGGCAGCCGGGATCGCGGGCATCGTCGCCATCCACACCGACGTCAGCGAACACGTGCGCGCGGAGCGCCGCCTCTCGCATCTCGCCCACCACGACACGCTGACCGGCCTGCCCAACCGCCTGCTGTTCCACGACCGGCTGCAGAGCGCACTGGCGCTGTCGCGGCGCAACGCCTGGCTGATGGCGGTGTTGTTCGTCGACCTCGACCGCTTCAAGGGCGTTAACGACACGCTGGGACACGAGGTCGGCGACAAGCTGCTGCAGGAAGCGGCGCATCGCCTGCAACGCAGCGTGCGCGAGTGCGACACGGTATGCCGCATGGGCGGCGACGAGTTCGCACTGGTGTTGCCGGAACTCGGCGACATGGACGAGGCGGCGCAAGTGCCGCAGCGCATCGTCGAGTCGCTGCGCGCGCCGCTGCGCATCGACGGACATGACCTGGCCCTGACGGCGAGCATCGGCATCGCCCTCTTTCCCGCCGATGCCGAGGAGCCCGAAACGCTGGTGCGCTGCGCCGACGCGGCGATGTATCGGGCGAAGAAGCTGGGCCGCGACAACTACCAGTTCTACGCGGCCGGAATGGAAATCGGCGCCGCGAGGGCGCCGATCAGGTTGCGCTAGCCGGCATATGCCGGCAACGCCGTTCAGAACATCAACTGGCCGGAAATGCCGATGACGTTCGCGGAGTAGCCGAGGCCGCCGAGGTTCGAGCTGCGGCGCTCGTGCGAAAGCGTGCCCTGGATGATGCCGGTGCGCGTGACCTTCCAGTCGGCGCCGAACTGGACGCTCTGGGTGCGATCGCTGCGCAACGGCCCCACGGCACCGGGAATCGCGCCGCGGAAATCGCGCTCGACGTGCTCGAGCTTGGCGCGCAACGTCGTCTTGTCGCTGAGCAGCCAGGACGGTGCGATGGCGAAGGTATCGGCGACGTAATAGCTGTGCTCGGTTTCCTGGAAGCTGTAGAGGTTGCGGCCGGCCGTGAAGTTGAAGCGCAGCTTGCCGGTGGGCGTCCACAGGTAGTCGAGGCGGCCGACCGTGCCGCTGAAGTTGCGCTGGCCGAAGTTGTCGTGCTCGCGCTTCAGGTAGCCGATGCGGCCGTCGAGCGAACTGTGGCCGCTGACCTGCCACATGACGCGCGCTTCCGTCTCGCTCTGGTCGAAGCCGGTGTCGAGCATGGCGCCGTTGAACAGCAGGCTGCGTCCCTCGTATTCGCCGTCCGATTCGCGCTGCACCAGCGCGATCGAGTTGCCAGCCGCCGTGACGTACTTGCCGCCGATCTCGCCGCCCGTCGTGACGTAGTTGCCGACGGCCTGGAAGGGCTGCTCGTTGCGCGAACGCGACTGGCCCACGCCGCCGATGACGTGCCACGCGGCGGCGAGTTCGCCGTCGAAGGTGAACTGGCGGTTCTCGTTGATCTGGGTGCTCTTGGCGGTGCTCACGTTGCGCTGGTCGGAGTACGGCACCAGCGTCTCGCTGCGGCTCGCCGACAGGACGCCGCTGATGCGCGGCGTCACGCGCCAGAGCCAGGCACCGCGGTAGTTGACGCCGCTGAAGTTCAGGAAGCTGTTGTTGTCGAAGCGGTACTTGCTGGCCGTGGCTTCGAGCTGGAAGCGCTGCAGCGAGTATTCCTTGTCGAAGCGCAGGCCGACGTTGGCGCCATAGACGTTGTCCGACTTGTGGGCATTCGCCGGCAGCGCGGCGCCGCGGAACAGGTTGTCCTCGTGGGTTGCCGTCAGGCCGACGACGACGTTGAACGCATCCTTTTCGTCTGCCGCCGCGAAGCCCGAACAGGCCAGGGCGACCGCGGCGAAAAGGACATGACGCGAACCAACGCGCGTGCGCTGCGCCATCGTGGAGCGGAGGGAGGGAACCAGTTTTTTCAATTCAGTCACCTTTGCATCAGAGAGTTCGGCAGCGCACTCATGCCGCGATCGCTGCCGCGAACATGCTTGCGCCAAAAATAACAGCGACTTGAGCGCCATGCCGAGCGCGTTCCCTCAAGTCTTTGGCCTGCTCCCTGCAAGCCGGTACTGCTGTGGTTCCCGATGATATGCCGGCGGTGACCGCGGCCTGTGTTTTCACGCGTACAGAACACAGACGGCAGTCTGCGTACATTCCACGCGTATGTTCGTTTGGGAACCGACCCGGATTCTGCCATATGCCATATGCCGCGGCAAACCGAATACGCCTTCCGGATGGCCGCTTTTCTCGGAGTGTTGTTCTGTTTCGACAAGGAGATGCCATGGATACCTCGTGAGCCGCACTACACAAGAAAGAACGCACCAATTCCGCACCAGACAAAAGGATATCCGTGATGAAAAACACATTGAAGTTCGCTGCCACTGCCGCCGTCATGGCGGGAATGCTCGGCAGCGCGCAAGCACTGGAAGTGACTCCCGGTTCCGGTACTGTTGCCGCACCGGCGACAGCGGCTTCCGCCCTCGGCACATTGCTCGACTCGATCTCGACCGCCATAACCACGCCGACTTTCACGGGCACCGCCCGTTCGGCTGTCTATGACGGTCCCGAGGCTGGCGTCAACCTGAACTTCCTGTATCAGTTCACGACCACCGGCGGCGCAGATCCCATCGCCCGCCTGTCGGCCGGCGGCTTCACCAACTGGGCGACCGACGTGTTCCAGAGCAGCGATGCCTTCGCCCCCTTCGTCGCAGGCACCGTTGCTGCGACGACGGTCGATCGCATCGGCGGCACCGTGGGCTTCAACTTCGTCCCAACCGGCGTCGGCAACGGCGAGAGCACCAACCTGCTCGAAATCCGCACCGCTGCGACCGACTACGTCACCGACTGGATGGGCGTGCTCGGCTCCACGGGGGGATCCGCGCCGGCCTTCGCACCGGCGATCCCCGAGCCCGAGACTTACGCCCTGATGCTGGCGGGCCTCGGCCTGCTGGCCTTCGTCGGCAAGCGCCGCATGCGCAACGGCGGACAGGCGAACGGCAGGGGGGAACCGTCGCAGGCCTGAAATCGCGCCAAGCGGCGCAGCGTCGCGGGTACGTCTGCCCCGGCGCTGCGCTCGCCCGCAGGGCACTTGGTTCGATAACGTACGGAAGCCCGGACGCATCGGCACTAATTTCAGCCTCATCTCCAAGGACAGTCCACGATGCCATCGACCGCGCAGAGCCGGATCGCCGCCGTTCCGCAAGTCAGGCCCGTTTCGGCCCTGCCGCGCCCAGCGCAACACGTCCCCATCCGCTTCCAGCGCGCGACGACGCTGACGCTCGGCTGGAACAACATCCTCCAACTGCTCGGCGCGCTGCTCGACCCCGTCGTCCTCGTGGTCTCGCTCTGGATCACCGGCATCGTCGCCGAGGGTGCCCTGACGCCGCCCTACCTGATCCTGTCTCTCGTCGTCTTCTCGCTCACCGTGCCCGGAACCTCGCGCCTGAGGCTCACCGGCTGGTACCTGGCGCGCAACATCGCCTTCGACTGGGGCATCGTCGCCGGGCTGCTGCTGTTCTTCGGCTACGCCAGCAGCTACCTGTTCGCTTTCGAGCCGAAGCCGCTGCTGCTCTGGATGGCGCTGGCGCCGGTCGCCCAGTTCGGCGCCAATGTCGCGCTGCGCCGTTTGGCGCCCGCGATCCTCGCCCTGCAGGGCGAACCGCGCCGCGTCGTCATCGTCGGCGTCAATGACGCCGGCACCATGCTGGCGAACGAACTGACGACCAACCCCTACGCATCGAACCGCCTGCTCGGCTTCTTCGACGACCGCCTCGGCGACCGCGCCGTGCGCGCCGCCGCCCCGCCGCGCCTCGGTACGCTGGACGACCTGCCGGGCTTCGTCGCCCGCGAGCACGTCGACGCCATCTACATCTCGCTGCCGATGGCCGCCCAGCCGCGCATCGTCCAGTTGCTCGACGCGCTCGGCGACACCACCGTCTCCATCCACTTCGTACCGGACATCTTCCTCACCGAGCTGGTCCAGGGACGCTTCGACAGCGTCGGCAACATTCCCATCGTCACGGTCTGCGAGACCCCCTTTTCCGGCACCAACGGCATCGTCAAACGCCTCTCCGACATCGTCTTCGCGACGCTGATCCTGATCCTTATCGCGCCCCTGATGGCGCTGATCGCGATCGCCGTCAAACTCTCGTCGCCAGGCCCCGTGATCTTCAGGCAACGCCGCTACGGGCTCAACGGCGAGGAGATCCTTGTCAGCAAGTTCCGCTCGATGCGCGTCTGCGAGGACGGCGACGAAATCCGCCAGGCGCAAAAGGACGACGACCGCATCACGCCCCTGGGCGCCTTCCTGCGCCGCACCTCGCTCGACGAGCTGCCGCAGTTCTTCAACGTCCTGCAGGGCCGCATGAGCATCGTCGGGCCGCGTCCCCACGCCGTGGCGCACAACGAGGCCTACCGCAAGGTCATCAAGCGCTACATGATCCGTCACAAGGTCAAGCCGGGCATCACCGGCTGGGCGCAGGTCAACGGCTGGCGCGGCGAAACCGAGAGCCTCGACAAGATGAAGATGCGCGTCGACTACGACCTCGCCTACCTGCGCAACTGGTCGCTGCGCCTCGACGTCTACATCATCCTCAAGACGATCCTCGTCGTCCTGCGCGACCGCAACGCCTACTGAGGCGGACATGCCCAGCACCATCCGGCTCCACCGCGTCCTGCGCGCACCGCCCGAGCGCGTTTATCGCGCCTTCCTCGACGCCGACGCGCTGGCCAAGTGGCTGCCGCCGCACGGCTTCACCTGCAAGATCTACGCGCTCGACGCGAAGGTCGGCGGTACCTACCGCATGTCGTTCACCAACTTCTCGTCCGGCGCCAGCCACTCGTTCGGCGGCGAGTATCTCGAACTGGTACCCGACCAGCGCATCGTCAACAGCGACCGCTTCGACGATCCCAACCTCCCCGGCGAAATGAAGACGACCGTGTCGCTGAAGGCAGTTTCCTGCGGCACCGACCTGACCATCGCGCAGGAGGGCGTCCCCGACGTCATTCCGGCCGAAGACTGCTATCTCGGGTGGCAGGAGTCGTTGGGGCTGCTGGCGCAGCTTGTGGAAGCGGAGGTTCCTGAGTAGTCCGGTATTGAGGCGGTGGGCGCTCGGGCCGCCGGGGGGCTCTGCCGCGCTTCGTGTCCCCCGTCGCCGGCCTTCGGCCGCCGCCTCCTCCTAATACCTACGCGCAGCAGAGCCCCCCATCGTCCCGAGCGGTGACGCCCTGCCTCTTTTGCGCTCGAAACCACCCGCGTATCCACAAGGACGCCGGGTGTCCGCCTCCCGTAGGTAAAAAGGAGGACCGGGACGGTCCGGGGGACACGGAGGGAGGCGGATACCCGGCGTCCTTGGCGCGCAGGCGGTTCAAGCCCGTTGGAACGATAACGCAAGCACTACCAGAGCCGCCAGTTGCCTGTCGCCAGCACCCAAATCCCCAACAGCAAATTCGTCGTCGCATGCGCCGCCACGACCACCCATAGGCTCCCCGCCCGCATGTAGAGCCAACCGTAGGCCAGCCCCGCGACGATGCCGGCGAGCCAGAGTTCGTGCTCGACACCGAACAGCAGCGAACTGACGAGCAGCGCACGCAACCCCACGGCCGCCGGGGCCTGGTTCAGGAAATCGCGGCGCGCGATCCAGCGCAGGATGAAGGAGCGCCAGAAGAGTTCCTCCATCAGCGGCACGACCGCGACGGCTCCGAAGAGGCGTAGCGTCACCAGCGCCCAGTCGATGCTGCCGTCGCCGGCGGTGGCATCGAATCCGTCGCCCCCGCCGCCTGCCCATGACTGGTCGAGGGCGATCCAGGCGGCGAATACCGCACCCCCCGCCAGCGCACCCTGCGCCCATGCGCGCGCCGTCACCGCGACGAAGTCTGTCAGCTCGACATAGGCACGGGCGAACGCGGCCAGGGCGAGCAGCGCCGCGCCGATGCGCAGCGCATACATCCAGCGCAAGTCGAGCGCCGGCGCCAGCGACTTCACCACCTGCTCCAGGGCCATGAGGCCGATGAACACGGCAAACGGCAGGATGCGCGCGACCGCGGCGCCGGCCGGAACGGATTGCGGCAGCGCCGCGTCGCGCTGCGCCAGCGACACCTCAGGACGCCTGCGCGGTGGAAGCCTGGGCGGCCGCCAGCGGAACGACCTTGGCGTTGCCGACCTCGCGCCCGTAGTTGTCCTGGAAGCGCACGATGTCGTCCTCGCCGAGATAGGCGCCCGACTGCACCTCGATGATCTCGAGCGGCACCCGGCCCGGATTCTCGAGCCGGTGCGGCGTGCCGAGCGGAATGTAGGTGGACTCGTTCTCGGAGAGCAGGAATTCCTCGCTGCCGCGCGTGACGCGCGCCGTGCCGGCGACGACGATCCAGTGCTCGGCGCGATGGTGGTGCATCTGCAGCGACAGGCTGGCACCGGGCTTGACGACGATGCGCTTGACCTGGAAACGCTGCCCGGCGTCGATGCTGTCGAAGCAGCCCCAGGGACGGAACACCTTGCGGTGCGCATCGCACTCGGGACGCGCCTCGCGCTTCAGCCGCGCCACCAGTTCGCGCATGCGGTCGAGGCTGCCGCGGTGCGCGACCAGCACGGCATCCGGCGTCTCGACGACGATCGCGTCCTCGAGGCCGACGCAGGCGACGAGCCGGCTTTCGGCGCGCACCAGCGTGTTGTGCGTTGCCAGCGCGATGACGTCGCCGGCCAGCACGTTGCCGTCGCCGTCCTTGCCGCCGACCTGCCAGAGGGCGCCCCAGGCGCCGATGTCCGACCAGCCGGCGTCGAGCGGCAGCACGATGCCCGTTGCGCCGCCGCCGGCGGGCAGCTTTTCCATGACGGCGTAGTCGATCGAGTCGGCCGGGCATTCGGCGAACGACTGGCCGAGACGCACGAAATCGCGATCGCGCGTGCTGTCGGCCACCGCCACGCGACAGGCGGCAAGAATGTCGGCGCGCAGGCGCGCCACCTGGGCGATCCATACCGACGCGCGCACCACGAAGATGCCGCTGTTCCAGTAGTACTCGCCCGACTCGACGAAGCGCCGCGCGGTGGCGGCGTCGGGCTTCTCGACGAACCCGGCGATGGCGGCGGCCGGCGTCGCCGTCATCAGCGGCTCGCCGCGGTGGATGTAGCCGTAACCGGCCTCGGGCGACGCCGGCACGATGCCGAAGGTGACGACGACGTCCTGCATCGCCAGCGGCACCGCCTTCAGCACCGCGGCACGGAAGCGCTCCGGGCGCAGCATCATGTGGTCTGCCGGCATGGCGACGAGCACCGGATCCACGCCCTCCTCCTGCAGCGCCACCAGCGCGGCGACGGTGAGCGCCGGCGCAGTGTTGCGGCCGACGGGCTCCAGCACGATGCAATCGGCCGCGACGCCGGCCTGGCGCAACTGTTCGGCGGTGACGAAGCGGCTGTCCTCGCGGCCGACGACCAGCGGCGGCGCCAGCTTCCAGCCGGCCGGCAGGGTCCCGGAATCGAGGCGCAGCGCCGTCGATTGCAGCAGGCTGCGCTTGCCGTCGAGCGCGAGCATCTGCTTCGGATGCTGCTCGCGAGACAAGGGCCACAGGCGCGTGCCCGCGCCGCCGCAGAGGATGACGGGGCGGATCTTCATTGCGCCACCGCCAGTTCGGCGCCGCCGAGCGTGTGCCCCTGCGTGAGCGATGTCGCGCCCGAGGAAGCGGCGACGAAGCGCGTGCCGAGCAGGCGGTCGTATTCGCTGGCGACGGCGCCGTAGCAATCGCAGGCGGTGTCGACCAGGCCCGCGCGGTCCACGATGTCGATGGCGCCGCGATCGAAGCGCACCATGCCGCGCGCCTGAAGCACCGCCAGCACGTTCAGCACGCGCTCGTGCGGCGCGCCGAGGATGCGCAGCATGACGCCGAGTCCCACCGCCAGCCGCGGACGGCGCAGGCGGTCCGCGCTCAGCAGCAGCCAGCGGCTGACCTGCTGCTCCAGCGTGTGATGGCGCCGGCAGACGGCGACCCGCGTGATTTGCGCGATCAGCGCCTGAGTGCAGGCGAAGGCGATGTCGCGCATGCGGCCGCGGCGGCGGAATTCGGCGTTGAAGACGCTCGACGGCATGCGGTAGGCGTAGCCGGAACTCTGCACGATCGCCTGGCCCGGCGTCGTGTCCCCGCCGAGGAACGAGGCGATGCCGACGACTCCTTCGCAGCCGACCAGCGCCGTCCAGGCCGGCACGCCCGTGCCGCCATGGAGCAGCGCGATGATGGCGCCGGTGGGGAAATAGACGTACTCCTGCGGCAGCAGCTCTTCATGCACGACGCGTCCGGACGGCATAGGAACGACGTCGAGCGTCGGGCGCAGGCGGTCGATCTCTGCGGGCGTCAGGGAAGCGAGCAGGTGGTTCTGTGCGGGATGGTGCAGGGACATGCGCGCGTCACCCTCGATGGAATGTGGCGATCGTAGGCAATGGCGGCACCGCTGTATGTTCGACGGCGTACATAGGCGGCGTGCGGTCGTGAACGCAGTAACCGTGTGTGTTCGTACATACGCTGTCCCGGTCTTTCGCTACCCTCGATACCGTATCCAGTGGTGGCCCTCTCCCAGGGCGCCGCTGCAGGAGAGACCATGCGATCCTTCAAGCGCGCACCCGTCGGAAACCGGCTGCTGGCGGCATTGCCCGCTGCCGAGGCTGCGGAAACTCCGGCCGGGCTCGACACCGTCGACCTGTCGTTCGGCGAGATCCTCCACGAGCCGGGGGACGCCGTCGACCATGTCTACTTCCCGCACGACGCGCTGGTCTCGCTGCTGACGCGGGTCGACGATCACCAGGCGATAGAGGTCGGGATGATCGGCTACGAGGGCATGGTAGGCGTGACGCTCGCGCTCGGCCTGCCGATATCCCCGGTACGCGCGCTGGTGCAGGGACCTGGCACGGCGGCGCGCATGAAGGCCGCCGATTTCCTGCGCGAACTCGGACACAACCCGGTTCTGCAGCACGAGATCTACCGCTATTCCGCGGTGCTGATGGCGCAGGTCATGCAGACCGCCGCCTGCAACCGCTTCCATGTCGTCGAGGCGCGGCTGGCGCGCTGGCTGCTCATGACGCGCGACCGCGTCGATTCCAACCGCTTCCGCATGACGCACGAGTTCCTCGCCACCATGCTCGGCGTGCGCCGCGTCGGCGTCACCAAGGCTGCGCACGAACTCCAGCAGCGCAAGCTGATCGACTACAGCCGCGGCAACATCGAGATCCAGGACGAGGAAGGCCTCGAGGCCGCGAGCTGCTCGTGCTACGAGGCCGTCAAGAAGATCCAGACGCGCGCGGCCGCCTCCCGCAAGCGCGGGGGCCGCAGCTAGCCGCGGCCTCGCTTCAACGCCGCCGCCACTTCCGTCGTATGGCGTCCCTGGAAGCGCGCAATGGCCAGTTCGTTTGCGCTCGGCTGGCGCGAGCCGTCGCTGGCGCAGACCGTCGCCGCGCCGTACGGGCTGCCGCCGGTAATCTCGTCCATGGTCGACTGCCGCTGCTCGGAATACGGCACGCCGACGATCACCATGCCCTGGTGCAGCAGCGTGGTATGAAAGCTGAGCACCGTCGATTCCTGCCCGCCGTGTTGCGTGGCGGTGCTGGTGAACACGCCGCCGACTTTGCCGATCAGCGCCCCCTTCACCCAGAGGCCGCCCGTCTGGTCGAGGAAGTTGCGCATCTGCGCGCACATGTTGCCGAAGCGCGTCGGCGTGCCGAACAGGATCGCGTCGGCGTCGGCGAGCTGGTCGACCTTGGCCACGGGAATCGTCGAGAAGGCCGCGCGCGCCGCCTTGGCGCCGCTCTTCTCGAGGATGTCGTCGGGCACCAGTTCTGCCACCTGCAAGAGCGTCACCTCGGTGTCAGGGACTTCACGGGCGCCGGCTGCGACCGCCTCGGCCATCTGATGAACGTGTCCGTGGGAGCTGTAAAAGATGACTTGTACCTTGGTTATCATGGAATCCGTCCTCGGGCAGAGCGGCAAGCCCACAAGTTAGCGCCGCGCACGCTGCACCACTGTTCGACAGGAGACACATGCTCGCCATCGCCGCACTCACGCTGAAGAAGACGATCACGCTGATCGCGCTGGTCGGCCCGTTCTCGATGGTGCCGATCTTCCTGGCCACCACCACCGGCTTCACGCCGCAGCGGCGCGCCCGCTTCGCGCGCACCATCGCCCTCAGCGTCACCATCGCGCTGCTGGTGGCCGCCTTCCTCGGCATGCCCTTCCTCGGCATCCTCGGCGTTTCGCTCGGCGCCATGCAGGTGGGCGGCGGCATCATCGTGCTGCTGCTGGCCATCGCCATGGTGCTGGGCAAGGAGACCACCTTCAAGGGCTCGCCGTCCGTCGACGGCAATGCGGACGAAGTCGAACTCCGCCCGGCCTCGATCGTGCCGCTGGCGGTGCCGCTGCTGGCCGGGCCCGCCGCCTTCAGCTACGTCATGGGCAGCAGCGAATGGAACCGCGCCGAGGACCTGATCCACATCCTCGTGCCGATCCTCGCCGTCGGTACCGCCTGCTGGGTCACCTTCCACGCCGCCAGCCATGCCGGCCGCGTCATCCGCCAGTCGACGCTCGACATCGTCGAGCGCGTCGGCGGCTTCGTGCTGGCGGCGATGGCAGCCGAGATGATGGCGACGGGGCTGCGCGGGCTGTTTCCGATCTTGCGCTGAGGGAAGGAAGCACCTTAAGGGCGGTCCCGTGTTGAAGTGGTTAGGCTCGGGCCGCCGGGGGGCTCTACTGCGCTTCGTGTCACCCGGATCGGGCTTGCGCCCGCTCCTCCTTCTTTACCTACGCGCAGCAGAGCCCCCCACCGTCCCGAGCAGCCACCGCCCTGCCTTGTTTTCGGCTCGAAACTGGCGGGTGTCCGCCTCCCGTAGGTAAAGGGGTCGGTTTTTCCGCCCTACCGGCTCTCCGCGTTCCCCACCGTCAGCGTGCTGATGACGTTCTTCACGCCCGCCGTCCGATGGGCGAGCGCGACGACGTCGTCGGCCTGGTCCTGGCTGGACACGAAGCCGCTGAGCTGCACCTCGCCGTTGCGCGTGACGACGGCGACGTCGAAGTTGTTCATGTAGGGACTGGCAAGCAGCGCTTCCTTGATCTGGCCGGTGATCGCCGCGTCGTTGACCGGCGGCTGTCCGGGCTCGGCGCCGCCCGGGGCGGCCGCCGCGGTGCTGCCGGCCTTGAGCGCCAGGCGGTTGTCCACGCTGCGTACGCCCTCGACGCCGCCGGCCACGGCGGCCGCGCGTGCCGTCTGGTCACCGGTATCGACGAAGCCGCTCAACTGGACGACACCGTCGCTGGCGCTGACCTCGATCGCCTGGTCCTTCACTTCGGCATCGGCGCGCAGTGCCTCGCGCACGCGCGTGGTGATCGCCGCGTCGTCCGGCGCGATCGCCGTCTGCGGATCGACGGCCGGCTCGGGCGCCGGCTGCACGATCACCACCGGCGGTGACGGCGCGCTGGTGGTCGGCATCGGCGGCGTTGCATCGTCGGGCTTGCCGCAACCGGCTACCAGCACGGCCACGGCGCCCGATAACAGGATCGAGGAATGGCGTTTCATCGCGTCGCCCCCTCCTTGAGGCGCATGTCGTTATTGACGGCCTTGACGCCGCTGACGCCGCGCGCGACTTCCGTCGCGCGCAACTCCGCGTCGCGCGAACTAACGAAGCCGCTCAGCTGCACCACGCCCTTGTACGTCTCGACGTTGATCTCGGTCGCCTTGAGCTGGGGATCGTTGAAGATCGCGGTCTTCACCTTGGCGGTGATGATCGCGTCGTCGGCGTACTCGCCAACGGTTTCGCTTTTCGGCGACGACGCCTGGCAGCCGGCGAGTGCCAGCGCGGCGGCTGCGGCCAGGATCGACATGCGGTTGCGCGGGTTCATGGCCGGCTCCTACGGGGTGCCGATCACTTCGACTTCGACGCGGCGATCGGGTTGCAGGCACTCGATCAGTTGACGCGTCACCTGGCTGCCGGTGCACTCGTCCGACCGGGTGATCGGCGCCTCTTCGCCGACGCCCCGCGCCGTGACCTTGCCGGGATCGATCGCCGCACCGCCGGTGAAGCCGGCCACCGTGTCCTCGCCCTGCCCCGCCTTGCTCAGCAGGTATTCGCGCACGGCGTTGGCGCGCCGCTCGGAGAGCTGCTGGTTGTACTCGGCATCGCCGATGCGGTCCGCGTGACCGGTGATGGAGATGCTCGCGTAGTTCATGGTGGAGATGTCGCGCGCCAGCGCATCGAGCAGCGCCTTGCCCTGCGGCCTCAGTTCGGCCTTGTCGAAATCGAACAGCGTGTCGGCGGCGAAGCTCAGGCGCTGCGGCTCGCGCGGCGGAGCGGCCGCGGGCGCCGGCGTCGGTTCGGGCGGCGCGGCGGCGAGCGGCGGCGGCGTGGGCGTTGCGGCCGCCCTCACCGGGCACAACTCGGGCGAGCAGTCGCGGCAGGCAGCAGCGGCGGCGGCGAGCGCCGGCGTCCATTCGCCGCTGCGCACGCACACGCCCGCGCCGCTGCGCAGGACGTTCATGTTCTGGTCGACGACGTAGCCGCGGTTGCGGCTATTGGGGACGATGTCGTCCGCCGCCGGGGCCAGCGCGGGAAATACGAGCATCCCGAGCGCGGCCGAAATCAGCGTTTTTTTCGCCTTCATGTCCTGGTACTCCTCTGCATCCGGAAGGAAACCGGTATGGGCAATCGCGGGGCCCGCGGGCAACCGGGCTTGCGACGAATTCTCCGCCTTCCGGTCGGGATACTCCGTGCGATTGCGTACAGTGGAGACGCGCCGCCGGGGCGGCCGGCGTCAGGAGGCGCCGAAGACCTCGTTGAGCTGGCGCGCGACGCGGATGAAGGTCGTACGCTTGGAGAGCTCCTTCAGCTTGCGGGCGCCGACGTAGGTGCATGCCGAGCGCACGCCGCCGAGGATGTCCTGCAGGGTGTTCTCGACCGGACCGCGGTAGTCGAGCAACACCTCCTTGCCTTCGGAAGCCCGGTAGTCGGCAACGCCGCCGGCATACCGGTCCATCGCCGCGCGCGAGCTCATGCCGTAGAAGCGGACCTTGCGCTCGCCGTCGCGCTCGACGAGTTCGTCCGAACACTCGTCGTGGCCGGCGAGCATGCCGCCGAGCATGATGAAGTCGGCGCCGCCGCCGAAAGCCTTGGCGAGGTCGCCCGGCGCGGTGCAGCCGCCGTCGGCGCAGATCAGGCCGCCGAGGCCGTGCGCCGCGTCCGCGCATTCGATGATCGCGGAAAGCTGCGGATAGCCGACGCCCGTCATCTTGCGCGTCGTGCATACGGAACCGGGACCGATGCCGACCTTGACGATGTCCACGCCGTCGAGGATCAGTTCTTCCGTCATCTCGCCGGTGACGACGTTGCCCGCCATCAGCGTGATGTCGGGGCAAGCCGCACGCAGCTTGTTGAGGAAGTCGACGAAGGATTTCGTGTAGCCGTTGGCGACGTCGACGCAGACGTAGCGGATGGCGGAACCGGCGGCCGCCTTCACGCGCTGGAATTTCTCGTAGTCCGCGTTGGTGATGCCCATCGAGTAGAAGACCGTCGCCGTGTCCGGAAGCGCGGTGAAGAAGGCGGCAATCTCGGCCTCGCCGTAGTGCTTGTGCAGCGCCACCGCCAGATCGCGCTTCGTCAGCGCCTGCGCCATCTCGAAGGTGCCGACGGTGTCCATGTTCGCGGCGATGATCGGGATGCCGTGGTACTTGCGGCCGGAATGCAGGAAGACGAAGTCGCGCGAAATGTCGACTTCCGAGCGCGAGGTCAGCGTCGAGCGCTTCGGCCGGATCAGCACATCCTTGAAGTCGAGCTTGAGTTCTTCCTCGATGCGCATGCCGGCGGCTCCCGTCGATCCGATGTGGCGATCATAACCCGGCGTCGGGTTCGCCGAGCCGGGCGAGGATGACGGCACGCGCGCCGTCACGCAGGGCGAGCGCCGCCTGCCAGTCCGTTCCGGCGGGGACCAGCGGCGCATGGACGGTGACCGACAGCGCGCTGCGGCGCGGCCAGCGCCGTTCGCCGGGCAGCAGCGTGCGAGTGCCGCCGAGCGTGACGGGCACGATGGGCGTGCCCGTGCGCGCGGCCGCCAGGAAGGCGCCCATGCGGAAAGGCAGGAGTCCCGGCGCGTCGCGGAAGGTCCCCTCGACGAAGAACAGCAGCGAATCGCCCGCGCTCAGGCGCGCCTCGACGCTGCGGACGTCTTCGGCGCCGCGAGCGGTCTCGAAGCGTTCGACGAAAACCGCACCCAGGCGCTTGAGCGGCGTCGCCGACAGCGGATGGTCGATGAGTTCCTGTTTGGCGACATACGCGAAGCGGGCGGGCAGCGCGGC
>Ga0075012_10000508_pt1 | contig 40916 bp, 54 predicted proteins | sample All_14_2_FD_71474 | JGI IMG/M metagenome (GOLD analysis project Ga0075012, IMG submission 71474) | Freshwater microbial communities in response to fracking from Pennsylvania, USA - Allegheny Zone_MetaG_DW_15 | ecosystem: Environmental > Aquatic > Deep subsurface > Groundwater > Drilled...
AAACAGCGCCTCCTGCATCACAGTCCGAGCACCCATCATCAGCCTGTCTCCCCACGGCAGGGCCAGTGAATCAGGACTGCGCGATTACTGCAAGGCTGAGTTTTTCAACACTATCGACCAGAGTTGGTCGTTCACTAATCAGCCCTTGGACGTCAGCTTCCACCGGAACCAGTCACTCGCCCCGCGCGAAGCCGCCCAGCAGCCATGCGCCCCATGCCAGTCGTTCCATGACCAAAGGTGGCAGCCTGAAAGCCGCTGTGTCGGAAAACACCTGTTTGTCGTAAATTAAGAATCTCTCAGTAAATTGGGGATGATTTACGTTGATGGGAGATGTTATGTTCGGGCGTAAAGGTACTCGTTCGGTTGAACCACGCAGTGTTGCCGTGACGAAATCCCCCTTCGATCTCGTGCTTGACGGAATACTTTCTCAGTCTGCCGGGATGCACCCTCTTGATGTGGCCGCAAGGCTTACGGCCTTGTTCGGATCAAAGGATTACGATGACAATCGGATCAACTTCATCCAGATTCGTGACATTGACCATCCCACGGTTTGCGACCTTTCCCGGATAGAGGGAAATCCAGTCGGCCTTTCCTTCACCTTTTTTGGAACCGCCGGTGAAACCGGACTGATCTACCTCACTACGGCTTTTGCACAACTGGCTCCCCAAGGGGCCGATCCATGCCCGCGTGTGCCTGCGGACATGATTTCACGCTTCGTGAAAGACTATGATGAGGCTGTCCGCAAGGTCGTTGCTCAGCGATCTCCTCAGCGCTCTATCGCAGACCTTGAACAAGAGCAGCGTATCAAATCTAAACTGAGCAGGTTTCTCGGCTGATTACCTACGGTCGATTGTCATAGCCCCCCGTCGGCAATCACATGTTTCCGTACAAGGAGTCACGTAAATCCGCCAGAAACAACTCGCGCCAGTCATTGTGTGGAGGCGAATGCACGGCAAACCCTGTCGGATTGAAGAAAGTATCGAAAACCCCTTCAGGTGGTGTTTTTCGACATGCCTTATCGGCAGCAATTTGCGCCACAATGCCGAAAGTCGCCAGTCTCCTATCGGCCAGGGCTGATCATTCCGGGGGCGATTGCCGCGGAACCGCGAACGTCTGCGTCAACCGAAACCCGCCGCTGCCCGCATGATCGCGAACGACGGCTTCGTCCCAAGCCAAGTCTTTCCGTCCTTACCAAAAGCGTGCTGAACCAACGGCGGGAATCGATCACGTCAAATTGAAGCGCGAATGTCTGGGTTGCTGGCGGCTTCGGGCGGTGAGCCACACGCCTCAGAGCCAGCGCGAATGTCGACCCAATTTATGCCATTCAGTTTTCGGCGTTCAAATGTCTCGCGACGCCATTCCAACGCAGTCAGCCGCTACTTCGCGTGGCGAGTAAGTTTTGACCGGCGACTTGCTTGAAGTTGCTGCCTTGTCACGGAAGAGCTTGGTAGAGTGCCAGGGATCGCGCGGATCACCGTTCACCATCGCGCGGGCATAATCGGCATAGCGGCGATCATTGGCGATGGTCTGGAATGTCGCCTCGGTGGAAAGGAAATCACGCGCCTAGATGCAGCCAATGAGTGTAACCAGCTTTGGTAGACGCTCAACAAAAACGGCTAAATTTCAGTTCTTTAGCCAGGCGCGTCGTTTTAGGTTTGGTTCCTGCCGCCCCAGCCAGCAACCTGCCTTGAAAGGCAGCAGCAGGCGTATTTGCCGCCTCATGCGTCGAACGACGTATGCTCAACTTCATCGAACCGGCTGAAAAGGGTGCGCTGCAGCAAATGGCTGCGGGGGGACCATTTGATGCCGCTCACTTCAGCGCTTCCCATGAGCAAGCGCGATCTTCTCGCCCTGATCGGCAAGGCCGGCGGGGCTTCGGCCATGTATTTCGCAATGTCGGGCATGGGGCAGGCGCAGGCCTCTCCGTTCAAGGGTGTTCCTGTGCTGGACGGCGGAGCCAAGGGCGCCTCTGTGCTGATCCTTGGTGCAGGGCTGGCAGGCCTCACCGCCGCCTATGAACTGCGCCGCGCCGGATACAAAGTGCAGGTGCTGGAATACAACGAGCGCGTCGGGGGCCGTTCATGGACTTTGCGCGGGGGCGACACCTTCACCGAACTGGGCGGAGCGACCCAGACCTGCCAGTTTTCGCCGGGCAACTACATCAACCCCGGCCCGTGGCGCATCCCGCACAATCACTATGCGATCATGCATTACTGCCATGAACTCGGCGTCGCGCTCGAACCGTTCATGCAGTTGAACTACAACGCCTATATCCACTCCACCAAGGCGTTCGGCGGCACCCCGCAGCGCTACCGGCACATTCAGGCAGACTTCCTCGGCCACGTCAGCGAACTGATGGTCAAGGCGGTCAAGAAAGACGCGCTGGCCGATGCCGTGACCAAGGAGGACGGCGAAATCCTGCTCGAAGCGCTGCGCGATCTGGGCGCGCTCGACAAGAACTTCCGCTATGTCGCGGGCAAGCAATCGAGCGAGCGGCGCGGCTGGACCAAGGGTCCGGGCGGCGGCCTTTCGGCAGAGCCAGTTGCCTCCGAACCGCTGACGTTCGAATCCGTGCTGCGATCAGGCATGTGGAACCACATTTCGGACAGCATGGGATCAACCCACCACACCGCAATTTTCCAGCCCGTCGGCGGCATGGACATGATCCCCCGCGCCTTTGCCACCAAAGTGGGCGACGCGGTGCGCCTCAACAGCAAAGTCACCGCGATCAAGCAGGACGAAACCGGCGTCACCGCCGCCTATGTCGATACCAAGACCGGCGAAAAGGGCACCGCCCGCGCCGACTGGTGCATCTGCACCATCCCGCTCTCGATCCTCAGCCAGATCGACATGAACGTGGGCGCAGACATGGCCGCCGCCATCGGTGCCGTGCCCTATGAAGCCTCGCTCAAGGTCGGCCTCGAATTCAAGCGCCGCTTCTGGGAACAGGACGAGCAGATCTACGGCGGCATCACCATGACCGATCTGCCCATTGGCCAGATCAGCTATCCCAGCAGCCGCTATGGCTCCCCCGGCCCTGCCACGCTGCTCGGTGCTTATGGCTTCGGTGCATTCGCCTATGAATTCACCTCGCTCCCCCCGGCCCAGCGCGTCGCCCGCGCCGTCGAATGGGGCAGCCGCATCCACCCGCAGTACAAGGACGAGTTCGTCAACGGCGTGGCCGTGGGCTGGCACCGCGTGCCGTGGACGCAAGGCTGCTTTGGCAACTGGAGCGATGAGGCGCGCGCTGAGCACTACAAGAACCTGTGCCAGATCGATGGCCGGATCATGCTGGCGGGTGAACATGCATCCTACATTCCCGCATGGCAGGAAGGCGGCATCACTTCGGCGCTGGATGCCATCGGGCGGCTGCACCAGCGCGTGATGGCAGGTTAAGGGAGCCAATCAGATGAAGCTGACATCCACCATTCTCGCCCTGTCGATGGCTGTTGCGGCAGGCTCCATTGCGGCTTCGGCAGGCGCGCAATCGGCTGCCGAGGCTTCAGGCCCGGCGTCGCCCACCGGCGTTCATGGCGGGGATACCGATGGTGCCTTCATCAACGCCCGCAGCTTCAGCGAACCCGATGGCGAAAAGCTCTACCGGCGGGTCTGCGCCGGGTGCCACATGCCCGATGCCAAAGGCGCGCAGGGCGCTGGCATGTATCCGGCGCTGGCCGGCAACCAGAACCTCGCCTCGGGCGACTATGCCGTCTACGTCGTGCTCAAAGGGATGCATGGCATGCCCGGCGTCGGCCGCATGATGACCGATGCGCAAGTCGCCGAAGTGGTGAACTACGTCCGCACCCACTTCGGCAACAAGTACCGCGACAAAGTAACCGCAGCGCAGGTCAGCGCCGTGCGCTGAGCGCAGGTTCAGGCGGCCCGCCGCATGACTGTGTCGACCTCATCCGCTGCCCGATCTACACGAAACCGTGCGACCAACTGGTTGAGTTGACCCGCTTCACCTGCCAGACTGCGCGCCGCCGCGTCTGCTTCCTCGGCCATTGCCGCATTCTGCTGCGTCACCTTGTCCATTTCGCGCGTGGTCCCGCTGATCAGCGAGAGTGTGGCTGCCTGATGTTTCGCACCGGCCGAAATTTCCTCGATCTGGCTACGGATATCGGCCATGCGCTGCAACATCCGGCCGAGCGCCTCGCCGGTCTGGTTGACCAGGCCAACTCCCTGCGAAACCTGCGTTCCCGAAACGGAAATCAGGCTGCGGATCTCGGCAGCGGCCTCGGCGCTTCGCTGCGCCAGCGCCCGCACTTCGCTGGCCACCACAGCAAAGCCTCGCCCCGCCTCACCCGCACGCGCTGCCTCTACCCCGGCGTTCAGCGCGAGCAGGTTGGTCTGGAAGGCAATGCCATCGATCATGGTGATGATCTGCGAGATCTGGCTCGATGAGGTCTCGATAGCCGCCATCGCCGTGATCGCGCTGCTGACAATCGCGCCGCTCTCGCTGGCTTCGCCGTGGGCAGTCTCGATTGTGTCGTGCGCCCGCGCCGCGCCATCCGCAGTGCCCGAAATCAATGCAGACACCTGATTCATGGCCGCCAGCGTCTCTTCCACATGCGCCGCCTGGTGCACATTGCGGCTTGCAAGATCGCTTGATGCAGCACCAATCTCCTGCGCCCCGGTCGAAACGCGCGCCGCTGTGCCGGAAACATCGCGCATCACTTGGCAAAGCGCATCGGCGGTCTGGTTGTAAGCCGCACGAAGACCTTCGAATGCGGCGGCAAAATGCGTGGTTATGGGGTGGGTCAGGTCACCGGCCGCCATCGCTTCCAGCCCTGACGAGATGGCCTGCACCACCACGTGTTGATCTTGTTCGGTCTGGCGCTGCTGAAGCGCAGCGGTACGGAACATCTCGACCGAGCGGGTCATGTCGCCCACTTCGTCGTCACGATGCTCATGGCTGCGTCCGTGCTCCAGATCACCGCCAGCCATCGCGCGCATTGTCGCCGCCACTGAAAGCAGCGGATCGAGCGCGCGCGACATCAGCAGGCGGAACCCCATGTGGACCAGCGCGATCACGGCGATACACAGCAGGGCAAGCGCCGCCAGCGTCCAGTTGGTCACTGTCACTGCCGAAGCGGTGGCATCTGCACTGCGCTCTACCCCGGCAAGTGTAAGGCCCTCAATCGCACCGCGATGGCGCTCGAACGCAGCGGTGGCATCGGCGTAGGCAGCCTCGGCCGCCACCATGTTGTTCTGCTCAACCGCTGGCATCAGATCCTGATTGACGACGTCCCAGAACGCATTGGCAGACTTTTCGGTTTCTCCTCGCATCTGCCCCAGCAAATCGGCGTCCAGCGCGCTCTCGTTCCAGTACCGGGCGCGGGCGCGGTAGATCTTCTCGAGCCGGGCGAGACTTTCCTTCACCTCGCCAGCACTGCCCGGATCCCGCATCATGCGGGTTGCCAGCAGCATCGGCTCGATCACATATGCAGGCGGCGGCATGATGTCAGCGATGAATTCATTGGTCAGCGATTGCCGCTGGTGCAGTTCGCCGCCCAGCCGGATGGCATTCATGCCAAATGCCGCCGCGACGGACAAAGCCAACAGTGCTGCAATCAGCGCGATTCCGCCCTTGCGCACATTATCCCGTATCATTGCGTGATTTCCCTCATGCCGCGTTCCCGATTGGCCTGATCTTATGGAGATGTATGTTTTGCATACGATTGCTCGGGTGACCGGATAATCACGCAAGCTGCGGCCTTTCCACGTTAACAGGACGCGCACAGCTCTTGGGAAAAACACATATGTTGGCCATACACATAACCGGGCGTCGCCCAATCGGCTTCGTTAAGATCGCCGGTGCGGTGCCGGTTATGTCACATGATCGCACGAGCGCGGTGTAACAGCCTTGACTTGCCTCCCCTTACCCTCCTAGGGCGCGGACCGAAAACCGGGGCCTTGCTCCGTTCATCCATCCCGTTTCGCCGAGTCCTGTCGAAGGGCGTTGTGAGGATCCACCCGGGCAGGGTGGAGGAGTGTATTCATGGCCAATGTAACCGTAATTGGTGCCCAGTGGGGCGATGAAGGCAAAGGCAAGATCGTCGATTGGCTGGCCAGCCGCGCAGATGTCGTGGTGCGCTTTCAAGGCGGGCACAATGCCGGGCACACGCTCGTGGTGGGCGATCAGGTCTACAAGCTGTCGCTGCTGCCTTCGGGCATCGTCACCGGCACGCTGTCGATCATCGGCAACGGCGTTGTGCTCGATCCGTGGGCGCTCAAGGCCGAGATTGAAAAGCTCACCGCACAGGGCGTCGACATCAACGCCGAAAACTTTGCCATCGCCGATAACTGCCCGCTGATCCTGCCGCTTCACCGCGATCTGGATGGACTGCGTGAACAGGCTGCTGGTGCGGGCAAGATTGGCACCACCGGGCGCGGCATTGGCCCTGCCTATGAAGACAAGGTCGGCCGCCGCGCCATCCGCGTGTGCGATCTGGCCCACCTTGATGCGCTGGATTCGCAGCTTGATCGCCTTTGCGCCCACCACGATGCGCTGCGCGCAGGCTTCGGCCAACCACCGGTTGATCGCGCTGCCCTGATCGAGGAACTGCGCGGCATCGCGCCCTACGTACTGCAATTCGCCCAGCCTGTGTGGAGACGTCTGAAGAAGGTGCGCAAAGCGGGCGCGCGCATCCTGTTTGAAGGCGCACAAGGCGTGCTGCTCGACGTTGATCACGGCACCTATCCGTTCGTCACTTCGTCCAATACGGTGTCAGGCACCGCAGCATCGGGTTCGGGCCTCGGTCCCAATTCCACCGGCTTCGTGCTGGGCATCGTCAAAGCCTATACCACCCGCGTCGGCTCCGGTCCCTTCCCCACCGAACTGGAAGACGCAACCGGCCAGCGTTTGGGCGAGCGCGGCCACGAATTCGGCACCGTCACGGGCCGCAAGCGCCGCTGCGGTTGGTTCGACGCCGTGCTGGTGCGGCAGTCCTGCGCCATCTCGGGCGTCACCGGCATCGCGCTGACCAAGGTCGACGTGCTTGACGGGTTCGACAAGGTCAAGATCTGCACCGGCTATCGCCTGCGCGGAAAGGTGCTGGACTACTTCCCCAGCCACGCTGCCGATCAGGCCGAAGTAGAGCCGATCTACGAGGAAATGGACGGTTGGGCCGGCACCACCGCCGGTGCGCGTTCGTGGGCAGATCTGCCCGCACAGGCAATCAAGTATATCCAGCGCGTGCAGGAACTGATCGAAACCCCGGTAGCGCTGGTCAGCACTTCACCTGAGCGTGAAGATACGATCCTCGTGCGCGATCCGTTCATCGATTGATCGGTCAGAGGGCGGTTGCGCCGCCCTCTCCGGCAATCTCCACTAGCCGGTCCATCAGCGCTTCGGCCCCTTTGGCATAGGGGTCGATCCGCAGCACTGCGCCATCGTCAAACATGGCGACGAACCACCCGCTCGCGCTCCGGGTCAGGCTCATCACGTCGGCGATCTGCCGTTCGGTCCGCGTGCCGCCTGCGCCGTTGAACTGCACCTTGCCGCCGCGCCAGACGATGTCGGCGCGCGCAATCCTGTACATTTGCAACAGGCTGAATGCAGCGCCGATGGCAAAGGCAACCATCAGCCACCACAGCACCTGCATCTGTGTCGCCCCATCGGCGCGGGCCGATCCGATGAACGCGCCGACATAGGCCATCAGCCCGGCCAGACCCGCCGAAAGCGTCAGCCCGGTCCAGTGCAGCGCACCGGGACGGACCTGCCCCCAACCCGGCTTCGGCTTGCGGCGCGGCGCAACCACACGGCCGAGCCCGGCGCAGAGCGCACCGGCGCCAGTGCCTGCCAGTATCGGTCCCCAGAACTGCAGCGTATCGAATGCCATTGCGGCACAATGCCATGCCGAAGTTGCCATTCCCTTGCCGCGCGGCTGGCGTATGATGGCGCAATGCGGCGCGCAGTGATCATGTTTTCGATGGTATTGGCGATCGGCGCGGCGATTGCGGGATGCGCGCGCCCGGCACAGATCCCGGTCCGCGCCAGCGCGGTCAATGCCGAAGATATCGCATTGATCCGCGTAGAAAAATCGGCGCGTCGGCTGTTGCTTCTGGATGCACGTGGGGGCGTGCTGCGCCGCTACGAAGGCATCCAGCTTGGCGATGCGCCCGTGGGCCACAAGCAGTTTGAAGGCGATGAGCGTACGCCCGAAGGTCGCTACGTCATCGACTACGGCAATCCGAAAAGCGCCTATCATCTATCGCTGCACATTTCCTATCCCAACGCCCCGGATCGCGCCTTTGCCGAATCGCAAGGCAGGTCTCCGGGTGGGCAGATCTTCATTCACGGACAACCAAACTGGATCGACCGTGGCCGCATTCCGGGCGATTGGACGGATGGCTGCATTGCGCTGTCGAATGAAGAAATCGAGGAATTGTGGACACTTGTGGGTGATGGCACGCCCATCGACATCGCATCTTGATCCAAAACCGAGGTAAATAATCTTGACCTGATCCGCATTTGTTCCACACCTGTTCCCATAGGTAGGATTACTAAGGAACAAGCGATGGCACAGGCAGTGGCGCGGTTTGAATATCCCGGCAACGCTGGTGATGCGGCAAACCGCTGGCCGGATTTTGCCGCTGCCGGTGACGTTGCACTCTTAAGTTCGCTGTCGCCGCTGTCCGTCTCGATCTTTGCGGATCGCGCGTGGCTGCGCACGGAAATGGCCGAAGATGCCTCTGCCGCTGGCCTGCGCGTGGCCCGCACGGCGGATCTCGCCACGATTGCGGGCGGGGTTGATGATCCGGCACTGGGCGACCTTGTGCTTGTCGATTGCCCGCTGCTGGAAGGCGCGGGAATGGCGGCACTGGCGCAGCTTGATCAGCGTGTGGCACAAAGCGGCGCGCAAATGGTGGTTTCCACCAGCATGGGTTCGCTCGATGATGTGTTCGGCTGTCTCGATCAATCCGCCGCGCAGATCCTCGTCAGCCCCAGCCGGGCGGACCGCGTGCTTGCCATCGGGCAGGTGTTGTGTGGGCAGGGGTCGCGGGTGCGGGAACTGAACGACATTGATCGCATGTCGCTCCTGCGCCTTACCCAGCAGGTTTCGGAAATCGCCCACAAGCTTGAAGAACTGTCGGGCAGCCCGCACGATGACGCCAATGGTAGCGGCAACCGCGTCGGCGCATCGGCCTTTTCCTTCGATGGCAGCAATGCGCGTGATCCCGCCACCCAGCGGCTGGCGCGCAGTTCCCGCGCTTCGCTCCCAGATCCGCGCCTTGTCCGCAAGATCATCCGCCAGCGCCAGTTGCGCGCGCGTTTCTTCGAAGGTGAACTCTTCGCCGATCCGGCTTGGGACATGCTGCTCGATCTCACCGCCGCTCGGGCTGAACATAAACGCGTTTCGGTCACCTCGCTGTGCATCGCTTCGGGCGTGCCCCCCACCACCGCGCTGCGCTGGATCACGCAGATGACCGGCACCGGCCTGTTCTGCCGCGCCGAAGACGCAACCGACCGCCGCCGCGCCTTCATCGCCCTTTCCGACAACGCAACAGAAGGTATGGCGCGCTATTTTGCCGAAGTGGGCAGCGACCTGCTTGCGCTCTGACATGCAGCATCTGGTGTGCCTGCAACGCAATTCATGAACGACACCTAACAGCACCTAGATGCACCTAAGCGCCACCTGCGTGCGCCTATTCGGTGTGTAGCCCTGTCTGAATCAGCGCTTTGGGACCATCCCCGACGGCGATGGCACCGCGCAGCTTGGCTGCCGCTTCGGCATCGCTTTCCTTCGTACCGATGGTGCCGAAAAATTCGTCATTGGCATCGTAGAGATAGGCACCGCTGGTATGCTCGATGCGAAGCTCTCCCCCCGCCATCCGGGTGCGACGGACAAAGACACCGGCGTTGTCGGCAACGCGCGCGATCACCTCGGCATTGCCGGTAAGCGCGATAACGCCGCCGTCAATCGCGTTGACGAAACCGCGCAGCCGCTCGGGCGTATCGCGCTGCGGATCAAGCGTGATCATCAAAATCCGCAGGTCTTTTCCCGCCGGTCCCAGCGCATTGCGCAGCCGCACCATCCGGCCAAGCACTTTTGCGCTGCCATCGGCACACTCGGTGCAACCGTACCAGACGATATAGGGATGGCCCTTCAGCATCGCCCGGTCGAACATGCTGTTCCAAGGAGTGACCAGACGATAGCGGCCATCAGCATTGACATCGGATTGTGGCTGCACAGGCTGTGTGCTGCCGGTGGCGAGCATCATGAAGGCGGTGACCAGGGCGAAGAGGACCGCCGGAACCGCAATACCGGGGAGCAGCGCTTTGGCTACGCCAGTCCATGAACCGCCCGAATTTCCGTCGCCGTTTCCGCCCATGACGGCTCGGTATCATCTTGGCGTCATGGCGTCAGCGATTTTGTTGCCGTCTTCTTTCAGTGCTGGCTGGCAGCGGGGGCAGATGGTGGCAGGGCCGATTGCGGAGCCTGCCCGGCTTTCTCGGGCGCGTCGATATCCCGCAGCATCTGGCGCGCGGTATCGGCAAGTCTGCCGCCGTGGGGCGCAAAGGCGATAGGCACAAGATGCGCCTTTGCCATATCAACCTTGCCCGCACTGGCATAATGGCTGCCCAAGGTAAGGTGCAGGCCATCATCGAAAGGCGCGATTTCCGAAGCGCGTTCAAGGCCTTGCACCGCAAGATCGGTGGGCGGTGCACCGCGCTCGATGAAATTGCGGTAGAAGTAGATCAGCGGCAGCGGATGATCGTTTTCTACCGTGTTGAGGCGGATGAAAGCGCTGTTGGCAGCGCGGAAGTCTTTGGCAAGGTTTGACTTTTTTGCCAGTGCAAAGAGCGCGTAACCCTTCTGCACATGAGCATCGACCTCCGCCGGGTCAACCGCCAGCGCAGCATCGGCAGCAACCACAGCGGCTTCGTCGTTGCCCGCATCGTGCTCAGCCTCGGCCAGCGCAGCCATGACCGCCGGGTCGTTGGGATAGCGTTGCGCGAAGGAGCGCATTTCACCCACGATCTCCTGCGCCGCGTCATCATCAACGCCCCGGTTCTGGCGAATGCGCAGCGCCATGACCGCCGCTTCGCCAACGCGCAGTTCACGCACCGCAACCGGGCCGACTTTCAGGGCCTCTGCCGTGATCGTATATGTGGTGAAGCTGCGTTTGCGGGCATAGGCATCAAGCACGCGGTCAAAGGCAGCAAGATCGCCAAAGGCCGCCTTGGCCGAATCGATCGAAGGCTTTCCTGCAACCAGCCCGGCATAATAGCGATCAAGCTTTCCGGCGTGCGCCTTGTCCATCGTCAGCGCGTGGTACAGCATCCAACTGCGGCCATAGAACGAATCATACTCCGTGCGCTTCTTCGCCTCGTACAGCGTGGGGTCCATCAGTTCTGGCAGCGGAACGTCCACGGCATAGGCATTTTCGATCAGCCGTCCGGGGTTTGGGCGGCCGATGCTGATTGATCCATCGCGTTTGAAACTGGCCGAGGCAAAATATTCGGCCATGCCCTCGTTCGCCCAGCGCGGCAGGGGGAAACGGGTGGTGCTCATGATAAAATGGTGGGCGTATTCATGCAGCAGCGTCCCCAGCGAGGAATCCCAGTCCGCCGACCGTTCTGTGGTAATATCGGGAACAATGGCCAGTGTGCCGCCCGCACGGGGAATGTAGAAACCGCCGACATAGCGCGACGCGTTCTTGTCGCCATAGAGCTTGCGCACCTTGTCGATACTTCCGACAGAGTAGACGGTGACGCGGTTTGACGGGCTGGGATCGACCATTTCCTGCCCGGTCAGACGAGCCAGCGCGGAATGATAACGTTCGAGATTTTGGGCGAAAGTGCGAAGAACGCTATCGGATTCGTCAGCATAGATAACAAAATGCGTGGTCGATGCCTCCCGCCAGGCGGCGTGGGCAGTTGTGGACAGAAACAGGCCACTGAACGAAAGCGCACAGCCAGCCACATACTTGCAAAACTGCCCCAATTTCATCGCCGACGCCCCCACGCTGCACTTTGCGTATGATGACAGTATGTGATGTCAAATCAACATCTGTTCGGGTTCAGCGAAATCTGGACGTGGCGCACCGTGTCTCGACTTCGCTCGACACCAACTGGGGCTTCCGGTGATGCCAAGTTCACGCCGACTTGGCACGAACACTTGACGCGTGCCTATTCGGGATCGGTCAGCCTGTAAGTGAGAGTAACTGTACCATTGGCGGGTATGGTGGCGGCCCAGATATCGCGCCCGTCCTTGCGGGTGAACCTTGCACCTTCTGGCTTCAAGGCTGTTTCGGGATTACGCGCGATACGGGCTTCGAAGCTGATGGGCACGGGGCGGGCGTTGGTTGCAGTGAGGCGCACGGTGCGGGTGCGGCCTTTACGGTCCAGTTCCTCGGTTTGCGCGGTGACTTGTGTCGACGGGGAGAGCAAAATTTCCACATCCTCGCCCACGGCGCGGTCCTGCAATCCGCCCTCACCTGCCAGCAGCGTGGTTTCACCGATTGGTTCGAACACCGTCACCGGTCCGCCGGGGAGTGGCAGGCCGAGGCCTTCTTCCTTACGGTTGCGGGTACGCAACATCTGGCGGACTTCGCTCACGTCGTCCTCCCAGACTTCGGCCCGATAGAGCGCGTCCATCTTGACGCCAGTCTTCTGCGCCAGCGCGACCTGCTTTTGCGCATTGGCGGCGACGGTGACCGGCACGGGGACGCGGTAGAGTTTCAGGTCGCCCAGCCCTTCCTGCACGACCGCAACGGGGGCGTTCATCTTCATGGCGCGCATGGATTGCCCGGTGACGACGATGTCAGCTGACTCCATCGCTGGCGCAGACATCGCCACCGGCGCTGGTGGGGGCGGTGGAGGAGGAGGCGGTGGCGGCATCGAGGAAAGTTCGCACCGCATAACGAGTTCACCGCCAGATGGCTTTTCACCCTGCTGCGTATCCTCGCGGTTCACCTCGCCTGCGATCACGGCGGTTTCGGCATCGGCAAAGCTGGTGGAATCGCTGCTGGCGAGTGTGACCCATGCGGCAAGATCGGCCGTGCGGCCATCGGGGTTCATATGGATCACATAGTTCGACTGCCAATCAAAACCCCATGCGAGGTAGGACAGCGAGAGCGTGACTTTTTGCGGGGCCGTGCTGTCGGTCTCTATCGAAAGGGTGGGACGCGCGGACAAATCCTTTGGCGCTTCAGCATAGAGGATTTCATCCTCCAGCCCGCCGCAATTGGCCACTTCGAACCCGGCGGCGGTCTGCAGAATCGCCGCGCCATCGGGGGCGGAGCGAATTACCGCACGCTCCTCACGAACGCCGCCGTTGCCGGGCAGCGTGCGGCGCAGGGTGACCGGGCGCCCGAACATGCGCGCATAGAGGCTGCGCGGGGACAGGAGATCGGCGTCGAGGTTCTTTTCACGCACGCCCGAAGGCAGGCCGGTAACGATGGCGCTTTCCGGAAAAAGCCCTGCGGCAACGCCTTCAAAACGGATCGTGGCCTTGCCAGCCGGAATCTCGACCGTCCGCTTTTCGGTGACGAGCGCGTAGCCTTGCAGCCAGTTCAGCTGCATCGCAGTGTCGCTGTTCCGATCAGGCGCGCGGTAGACGCTGACCGAGACGCTGTCGGGCGCGGAGGACGTGACCATGCCCTGCCCCAGCGCGGGCGCGCTGACGCAGAGCAGGAGCGCAAGAGCAAGCGCGCGGCGCACCGGGCGGCTCAGTAGCGCGAGTCGAACTGGACGGTGAGCGTGGTCTCGCCATTGGCCGGGACGGGCACCTGCCACACGCGCTCGTCAGCGGAGCGCTGTTCGCCCTTGATGCTTTCGGACGGGACGCGGGTATCGTGCCACGAGTTGTCGAGGCCGCCCTGCACCACTTCGACGGTCACGGGCGTGGCCTTGGCGTTGGTGACCTTGTAGGTCATCGTCGTGCGCCAGAAGACCTTTTCGGACTCCACGGTGACTTCGGTGGCAGCCTTGCCGGGCGTGGTCACACGGTAACGCGCCGTGCGCTCCCATTCGCCGCTGTCGATGCGGTCACGCTTTTCCAGCATGGGCTGGACTTTCACATCGAACGCCTCGCCGGTTTTCAGCGCGAGGGCCGAGCCCATCGGGGTGTGATCGATGGTGTTTTCGCCGATGAACTGCGGCTGTCCGCGCGCGTCGCGCATATAGACGCGTACGGTGCCTGCGGGCAGCGCATCGCCCAGCCCCGCCTCACGCGAAGTGGAGAATCGCAGCACGGTGTCGGCACTTTGCGGCTCGGTCTGGTTCTGCAGCCAGCCGTTGCGGAAGTGGTAGGCCTTGGTGGCGGGCGCGCCTGCCACGTCGAGGAAGCTCACCTGCTTTTGCTGGGCATTGGCGACAGTGGTACGGCCCGCGATGGGATAGACGTAGAAATCGCCGAGGCTTTCGCGGTTGGCGGTCTGCGTGCCGGGGCGGTTGCCGGGCATGACCTGACGTTGCGGGCGGTAGTTCTGGTTGTAGCCGTTGTTTTCCTGCCCCACCGCTCCGGCGACCAGCAGCACTTTGGCCTGGCCAAAGGTGGTGCCGCTGTTGTTGTTGAGCGTGATCCAGCCCTGCACATCGATCTTGCCCGCCGCTTCATCGAACAGGGCGACGTAATCGGCCTTCCAGCCAAAGCCGCGTGAAAGGTAGCTGAGCGAGACCGGGCGTGCGCCGGGAGTGGTGGTGTCGAGCGTGACCGACAGGGTGGGCCGCGCGCGCAGGCCTGCGGGCAGGCTGGGGAAGATCACCCGCGCGCCATACTGGTTGAGCACTTCGATCCGATCGCCGATGCGGACCACTGTACCGCCATTGTTGGCAAGGATCGTGGCGCTTTCGCGGGTTTCGGCGCCGGTGGCGGGATTGGTGCGGACGACGGTGACGGTCTGGCCGACCGCCTTGTCCATCAGCTTTTGCGGGGTAAGCAGATCATAGTCGAAGTTCTGTTCGACGATGCCGGTGCCGCCAGCGTTCAATGTCACGGTTTCGGGCCGGATGGCGGCGGAGACATCTGGGAATTCCTGCCGGGTGCGCCCGTTGGGCAGAGTCATCTGCCGCACGTCCTGCACGAGCGCCAGATCGTTGTTGTAGATGGTGAGCGAAACGTCGCCCTGGGCGGACGTCGGAGTCGACTGGGCATTGGCTAGTGCGGGCAGCGTTGCCACCGCGAGTGCCAGAACTTTACGCATGAATACCCCTCCGCTTGCACTGGGCCGATGCCCACCCCGCTGCGACTAACTTCGCCTTCGGCTCAGCAAGTCTCGCGGCCCTCCCGCCTGCGGGAGGGGTCGGGGGTGGGTTTTCAACCTCGAACTCTGGCTAGACTTTCCGTGACCGCAGATCAACGCAAGCTGAACGGTAGTTGCGGACGCGCACGGGTCGCCTAAAGGTAAGCCTATGGCCGAACACACTTCCATGCTTCGCGACGGATTCCTCCTGCTGGGCTTTGCGCTGATTTTCGTGCTGCTGTTTCGGCGGCTGGGACTGGGTGCGACGCTGGGCTATCTTGTGGCAGGCGCAGTGGTGGGGCCGCAAGTGCTGGGGCTTGTGGGCGATGCAGAGCAGAAGCTGGGCATTGCGGAACTGGGCATCACGCTGCTGCTGTTTCTGGTGGGGCTGGAGCTGAACCCTGCGCGGTTGTGGCGGATGAAGCGTGATATTCTGGGGCTGGGTCTGTTGCAGGTGGTGCTGTGCGGGCTGGCGGTGACGGCGGTGATCGGGCTGTTCACGCCGTTCAGTTGGGAAGCAGCGCTGGCCTTGGGCCTGCCGCTGGCGCTTTCGTCCACGGCGCAGGTGCTGCCGATGCTGCAATCGTCGGGACGGCTCCGCACACCGTTTGGCGAGCGCGCCTTTGCCATGCTGCTGTTTCAGGATCTTTCGATCATCCCGCTGATCACGATTATCAGCGCGATGAGCCGCAATCCGGCTGATGCCGGGGGGCCTCCGGGCTGGCTGCTGGCGCTTTACACGCTGGGCGCGCTGGCGGGGCTGATCGCGGCGGGGCGGTTTGTGATCCGTCCGCTGTTCCGCCTGATCGGCAATCTGGGCGAGCGTGAGATGTTCGTGGTGGCGGCGCTGTTTACCGTGATGGCATCGGCGGCGGTGATGGAATTGCTCGGGCTTTCCACCGCGCTTGGGGCTTTCGTGGCAGGCGTGATGCTGGCCGACAGCCCCTATCGGCATGAACTGGAAGCCGATGTCGAGCCGTTCCGGTCGATCCTGCTCGGCCTGTTCTTCCTTGCCGTGGGCATGATGCTGAATCTTGAGGCGATTGCCGAGCGGCCACTGTTCGTGGCGGGCATGGCGCTGGCGCTGATCGCGGTGAAGGGCGTGGTGATCTTCGGCATCGGCATGGCGTTCGGCATGGCGTGGCGCGGAGCCTTGGCGCTGGGGCTGCTGCTGAGCCAGGGCGGCGAATTCGGGTTCGTGCTGTTTGCACAGGCGCAGGGCGCACTGCTGATTGCGCCCGATGCGGCCAGCCTGTTCGGCGCGGTGGTGACGCTTTCGATGGCTTCCACGCCGTTTCTGATGATGGCAACGGCAAGGTTCCGGCGCGAAGCGGAAAACGCCCCGGGTGAACGCGAGGGGCCGCAGCCCGATGGTGCCAATGCGCTCGTCGTGGGCTTTGGCCGGTTCGGGCAAGGCGTAACGCAGATGCTGCTGGCCTCGAACATCCCCGTCACCATGATCGATACCGATATCGAGATGATCGACGTGGCGGCCAGCTTCGGGTCCAAGGTCTATTTCGGCGATGGCACCCGGCTGGACATGTTGCGGCAGGCGGGCGCTGGCGATGCGGAGATGATTTTCTTCTGCATGGACGGCGATCAGGTCAGCCCCGACCTGGTCGAGGCTGTCCACGAGGCCTTCCCGCGCGCGCTGATCTATGTCCGCGCGTTTGACCGGCGCGCGCTGATCAGCCTGCGCGATGCGCCGGTGAAGGGCGTGGTACGCGAGGTTATGGAATCAGCGGTGAAGATGGCGCGAATCGCATTGGCAGACGCGGGGCTTTCGGTCGAGGCCATCGCCCGCAGCGAGGATATGTTCCGCGCGAGTGACCGCGAACGGCTGAAGCTACAGATCGAGGCAGGCGACATTCGTGTAGCGCGTGACCAGATCATCACCACTCCGCAGACGTCGCAGAGCTAAAGCACGGTTGACTGCCCGCGCATTCCGCGCAATAGCGCACCCGCCGAGGCGCTTAGCTCAGTTGGTAGAGCATCTCGTTTACACGTCGAGAGTGGTCAGGCCTGAAAGGCGCAGGAAAGCTAGGCTTTCCGCTTATCCTCATTCAGTTGGTCGGGACTATGTCGGGACTTTGGTGCGCCTGTCTCGCTTGCTTCGAGGGCGTTGCGCACGTCTTCGTCGAGGACGTGGGCGTAGCGCAGGGTGGTTTCGATGCGCTTGTGCTTGAGGGCTTCCTTGGCGGCGGCGAGTGAGCCGGTGGCGCGGACGATGCGGGTGCCGCGTGTGTGGCGCAGATCGTGCAGGCGGAAGCTGTCTACTTTTGCGCCTTCCAGCGCGGCAGCCCAAGGCCTGCGCAAGGCGGTGGGTGTTAGCGGGTAGCGTTGGCCCTTGCGGCGCTTGTCGCGGCTTTTCTGGCAGAGGTAGGTGAAGACGAAGGGCTTGCCTTCCTCGGTCTCGGCATGGGGTTGGCGCGCGATGATCTCGACCAGGGCGGTGGTAAGAGGACGGCTTACGAAGTCTCCGCCCTTGATGCACGTGACGGCCGATTTTGCGGGCAGGTTCACGTCCGCCCAGCGCAAGCCAAGCACCTCGGCGCGTCGCCAGCCCGATTTGAGCAGGAAATCCACCGCATCGACAACATCGTTGCGCAGGGCAAGCATCAGCTTGTCCTCCTCGATCTGCTGCAATTCGCGTGGGGGTTTCTTTGGCACCTTCAGCAGGAGCAAGGCCCAGTCGGGCATTTCGCCGACATCGTACTTCGAGCGCTGGGCGCGCCGCCACAGGGAGCGCGCGTTCTCGATCTCTCGATTGACCGAAGCGTTTGACCGGCCATTTCGGCGGTTGGCGAAGTAGATCTGCAGATCGCGATCGGTGACTTCGGAGAGCAGCTTCGAGGGGCCGAGGCCTGCTATCAGTTCGGTGAGCATGTAGCGGATGGTCGGCCAGCTGGGCAGCAGCTCGACATGATCCTGATAGAGGCTTGCCGCTTCGTTTACTGTGATCGGCGGGCGCAGGTTGGTAGGGTTGGCGGCGGCATGGCGCTCGCGGCGCTCATAGGTTTCTGCGGCGCGCAGGGTGCTGCAGCCGGTGGAGCCGTAGTATCGCCTCCCCTTGAACTGAAAATCGTAGTGGTAGTGGGGTTTGCCCTTGGGCTTGTAGACGCTCACCGTTGCACCGAGTTCATGCCTTCAGACGATTCCGATCGGTGAAGGGAATGATCTGTGCGCTCTTGCCCTTGCGGTGTTTGGAGCGTGCTGGCTTCGGACTTGGCGGACATGCGGGTTGCACCGTGCGAAGAGAATCGATGAAGTTCGTGAGATCGTCTTCGGTGTATCGCACGGCGCGGCCAATCAACACATAGCGCAGCTTTCCCTCGCTCCGCGCCTTGCGGAGCGTGCGCTGGCACAAGCGCAGGCGTTCTGCTGCCTCTGCCTCGGTCAAGAGCAGTTGTCGCGTCACGCGGCTTCCTGCTGCCTTTGTTCCCATGCTTCGGTGATACGGCGGACGGCGGTGGCGAAGTGGGTGGGGTTGTGTTCGATGCCGGTGAAGATCTTGCCGGCCTTGATCGCGGCCACACCGGTGCTGCCGGTGCCCATGAAGGGATCGCAGACAGTCTTACCCGCGACGTTGCGCAGGATCTTGTTCATCAGCTCATCAGGTTTCACCGTGGGGTGGCCGAAATCTTTCAGCGCTCTGGATCTGCAAGCAAAGACGCGGCGCAGATCGGCCAGCTCACCTTGCGGGTGGTAGCCACGATTCCACGCATGGAAGTAGATCTCGATCTCCGGGACATAGTGCTTGTTTGCCACCGGCATCGGTGTGGTCTTTTGCCAAACGCAAAGGACGAAGCGGTGGAACAGGCCGTTGAGATAGGCCGACACTTCCGGGATTTGGTCATTGTGGCAGAACACAACGACTGCACCGCACAGCAAGGGGTTCACGATTGCATGATCGAAGCCCTGGTCGAGACCTTCCTCCATGATCTGGTTGAGATAGGGACGATGCTTGCGGAACGAACCACCGCCGCTGGCACGGATCACATAAGGCGGATCCATGATGTCGGTGTCCATCCAGCCCAAGGTGGGCCGGATGGTATAGGCATCGCCGAGGTAGAGGCGGTGCGGGCCGATGCTGACGGGGGCGGTCACAGGATCACACCTTTCGCGCGGAGGCGCGTGGCTTCGATGCGGTCTGACAGCGGGAAGAGGTGGAAGGGGAGTGCGTGTTTCAGCGCATCAATTGGACCCGGACCGTGGCTGCGGGTGGCCAGCGACAATGTCCTGCTGCTGCTGCCCAGCATTCGCCACAGATCGAGATCACGGGTGCGAGGCTGAAATTTCGCATGGCGCGACTTGTGACCGGGGCGCGATTTGGCGATGCGACATTGGCGTTGGTTGTGACGCCGGGCCAATGCAGGGTTAAAGGTTGGGAAGCGCTTCATGCCAGCAGCCTTGCCATTGCCTTGCGTCGCCAGCTTCCCAAAAGGACTGGGCTGGTGTTGCAGGTTCCGGTGCCGATGATACCGGCGCAGACCAGCTGGCCGGTGCCGGTGCGGAAGCGGGTTTCTGCGCCGAGCTGGGCGATCATCTCGTCTATGACTTCGTGCGGTGGCAGGCCTTGGCCGAGCATTTCGAGGACGAGATCGTTGGCGGATTGCAGGCGCGCGTGGGCCTTTGGTGAGAGCGGCTTCATGCTGCACCGCCCGTCTCGACGTACCGGCCTTCGGCGCGTGCGATGAATTCCTTCATCATGGCGAGCATGTCTTCGCGGCTGCCGTTGCTGATGTAGTTCACGCGACCGTTGTCGATCTGGCCAAACTCTGCTGCGAGCATGACGAAGGCGAGACGCTTGGGCTTGGTCTCACCGTTAAGAGCCTGATCAATGGCGGAGGCCAGCGCGTTCATGTTAGCTCGATGGCGCGGATCTATGGGGCGGTGGGTCATGCATCACCGCTTTCTTCGGGCTTGGCCGGTTCGTAGCGGTTGCCGCAGAACGGGCAGAAGGTGTGGGCCGCGACGCGGGGCTTGGTGCGGCGGTTCTCTGGCTTTCTGGTCTCCTTGCGCATCAGACCGGTGTAGGTGCGGAGCGACATGCGCTTAAGGTCGGGCGACAGAACAAGGCTGGTATCCAGTTCCTGCCCGTCAAGCTTGGCGTTGATTTCCGTAATGCAGTTGCAGGTCATTGCGGGGCCTTTCGGTCAGAAGGGGATGATGGCGTCGAGGATGCGCGTGGACAGATCGCCGCTGGTCAGGGCGCGGCCCAGCACTTCGATGTGAGATTTTGAGCCCCACAGCGCTTGCGTGATGCGGTTGGTGCCGATCGCTGTGCCAAGATCCCGGATGTCGATTGTCAGGTCGGGATCGGTGCGCTCTCCCCGGCTGTCGATGGGATGGCCGAAGAAATAGAGAAACTGCATTGGCCAAGCGTGCTTATGCACGGACCAGAAGGTGTAGATTTCCGCCTTTCCGCCGGTCTTGCCAACAGCGAAGCAGAAGCTAGGGCCGCATTCCGGGGTGCCGTCCATCGAGCCATCGCTGTGATTGCCGAAAAGCGAAGGGCATTTTGAGCGGTGTTCGCGATAATGCGCGAGCTGGCTCTGTGCGATTTGGAGGGGCGAAGTCGCGCGGTGGTTCATGCCGCACCGCCTTCCTGCAGGCGCTTGGCCTCGGCGTTGTGGGCTTCGATTGCGGCCATGAATTCGCTCTCGGGCAGAGCGCGCAGGTGGGCTTCATTGGGTTCGAAGCCGTCTTCTGCAAAACGGGGCAGGCGCAGGAATATGCGGTCGGCGGGAAAGGTAACCCGCAATTCGCTTGCGAAGTATATCTTGCCACCATCGATCGCGAAATGCGGCGGATTGTAACCATAGCTACTGGCCAGATCGTGGGGCAGCGGCGCGCTATTCAATGAGGCGATCTTCGCTGCTGCAGCTTTGCCGATCTTGGTGCTTTTGAGCGGTAGGGCCTCGATCTTGCCGTTATCGCTTCCGATCTTTCGCCATCCTGCGGGCACACTCTCGAAGAAGATCGAACGCATCCCGCCGCTGTGGCTTGGGCGAAAACCCGATCCTCCGAGTTCTTCGACATAGGCCCACTGGGACGCTTTGGCGGCATCAACTGCAGCGTAATGCGCGTGGGCCAATTCCAGCGCACCGATCACCTCATAGGTGGTCACGAATACTTTGCTCATGCCACTGCTCCCGACTGGCGGGGGCGGCCTTGGGCGCGTTGGAGGCCTTCGGCGGCGGCGTAGTAGTTGACCATGCGGCCGGTGACACCGTGGGCGTGGGCGATGGCTTCGACCTTTTCGCCCAGCACATAATCGGCGAGGATAGCGTAGCGGACGGCCAGCGCGCGGAAGCGTTTGGCTTTGCCGGGGGCACGATCACGCAGCTTCTTTGGGGCCATTGCGAGCGCGGGGCCAATCAGCGGTTCGGGAACTATGGGAGACATTTGCGGGGCCTTTTTGGTACGTGGGAAATCAATCGAAGAGCATCCAGCGTGGGGGCTGGTGATCTTCGACAGGGGGATCGGCGGTGGCCGGGGGACGGCGGGCGCTTTCGCGCTGGATGCGGCGGGCTTCGAGGCGCTGATCGACCGCGCTCCAGCGGGCATCGGCATCGCGATCCACAAGGCGGGCGCGGGCTTCGGTGAGGGTGCAGCCCTCGGCCATTGCCACCTGCATTTCGGTGCGGTGATCGCGGAGGCGCTCTGCCCGTGGGCGGCGGTCTCGGGTCCGGGTGAAGGACGCGGTCACCACGGCAGGCAGCCTTCGATCGGGCAGCGGGCGAAACCGGCCACGATGCGTTCGGCAAAGTGGAGCGCGGTGGCAAAGGCCAAGGCGAAGGCCGCGAGGCGGGCCGCATGGTGGAGCTGGTGCGCCATCACGCGGCCTGCTGCTGATCGGCGAGCAGGGTGTTGACCCGCTCTACCCATTTCACGCGCTTTGCCGATCCGGGCGGCATCAGGGCCGCGCCTTCCTGCAACAGGGCGAGAACCTGCCTGCGCAGGCGGACCTTGTCTGGCGATGGCCTGCGCGGATTGACGGTGCGCGACGCGATGCTTCTGGATGCGATTCCGGCGCGGGTGCAATCTGCGCACCACACCTTGCTGCCGCGCCGGGACCAGCCCACCGGCAGTTGCGCATCGGGCGCATTGTGGATGTTGCCGCAGGAGCATTCGAAGCTGGCGACATGCGGCAGGGTGCCGGGGACGCGGGCGCGCTTCACTGGCCCGCTCCCGGCAGCTGGCTAACCAGCGCAACGACGGCCAATGAGAACGCGATGAGCGCGATCAGCACGATGCCTGTCAGGGCGGTTCCGGCAGGCAGTTTGCGATCTGCCGGGGAGCGGCAATCACGGCATGGGCAATGCTGGCGGTGATATTCAGACGGCATGGTGGGCCTCCTGGTTGATGCGCGATTCCGCGCGGATTTGGCGGGTGAGCGCCGCGAGCGCGTGGGTTCTGCGGCCCGGTTCAAGGTGCCAGCGCATGGCGATCACGCATTCGGCCTGCGCGGCCAGTTCATCGGAGAAGGTGCCTTCATCGCGGGCGATTTCGGCGATGGTGCGCAGGCTGGCGTCGAGCGCGGCGCGGCGTAGATCGAGCGAGGCTAGCGGCGCTGCCTCCCCTTCCCCGGTGCAGATCCAGCGCCAATCGGCGGCGATCATGCGGAAGGTGGCGAGTTCGGCCTCGGCTTCTTCGGCAGACATCTTTCCGGCGCGGATCAGGGCGGGAAAGCGCTTTTCACGCGAGGCGAGCATGCGCTCTGCCATCGCCAGCAGACCGGCATAGTCGTAGAGGCCGAAGGGCGGATCGAAGGTTTCGATGCCCTGCCAGACCCGGCGCGCGCGGTTCGCGTTGAGATCGAGCACACCGGCATCATCGATGAGGATCGCGCCCATCAGATGATCCGTTCCGGCTTGGCGGGCTGTTCAAACACCCAGCAGGGGACCGACCGGTTATCGGGCGCATTGACGTTCTTGTTGGCCAGCCACTTGCGGGAATGGCTGTCGCGCAGAACCTTTTTCAGCACGTCCATGTTGGGCAGCCTCAGGCCCGCGTGGTGGCAGCGGCTTTCGAACTGGGGCAGATTTATCGCGATCTTGGTGACCGGATCGCGCGATTGATTGAGGCTCTTGCCATCGCCGTGCGCCGTCGGGTCTTCGCGGCTGATCAGGTAATCAACCTTCTCCCAGAATTCGGCCACGATGGGGTGATCGCCGCCCGCGCTCTGCTGGCGATCGAGCGCCATCGCATCGATCAAGCCGAGCGTTTCTGCGACCCAATCGGCGCGGATATCCGGGAACAGTTTGGGCAGAGCCTCGACAGCAGCGGCCAGCTGGCTGTGGCACTTGATCGGGCGGGCATTGTGCAAGCCCTGCACCCGCTTTCCCATTGTGCTGTCGTGATGGGAGTAGCGATCAAAGAAGAACGGCAGGTAATCCGCCTCTTGCCGCGCGACATGAACGATGGTCCCGGAGAGCGGTTCAATCGGCCATTGTTCAAGGCGGACGGCGGCTTCCTTGGTGCCTTCGTTCCAGCGTGACTTGTCGATCGCCATCGACATCAGGCGTTCGAGCACTGCCGGGATTGCGTCGATCCGCTCGTTCTGCATCAGATAGATCGAGCCGAGGAACGGCGGGGAGACAGTTTCGAAGCCGTCTGTCTTCTGCCCGGTGCCGCGCGGGCTACGACCGTTGTAGAGCACCAGCAGTTCGTTGAAATCGAACTTGGCCTTGCCGGTCTTCTTCTCGTCGTCGCGCCCACCCTCGATCAGGCCGACCGGCAGGTTCGAGACCTTCATCAGGGTTCGGGCGAGGAAGACCGCCGTGCCCTTGTTCGGATCGTCACCTTCGTAATCAGCCCGACCGAGCAGCTTCCAAAGAAATTCGACCATCGTGGATTTGCCGGAACCGGGAGGGCCGGTGATTTCCAGAAAGCCCAGCGACTTGTGCTTTTCGCGGATCTGAACCGCAAAAAGGGACATGGTGAAGAAGGCCAGTGCGATCAGACCCTTGGGGCCGTAGGCGGTCCACAGATCGGGCACCCAATCGAACTTGAGCTGGTCAGGATCATAGGCGATGTCGAGCATACGTTCGGCACTGCGCAGCTTCACCGCCTGCTTGCCGAGATCGAAGTAGCTTTCCTTGTTCGCCTTGATCAGCCGCCCTTGGTGGACGGCGATATCGCCCAGCAGCCACGCGCGGTGATCGCGCGAGTAACCCGTGAAATCGATAGGTTCGACTACTTTGAGATTGGGGATCTGCGACCGCATGATGCGATCAAGCTGTTCTCCCGTTCCGCTCCACGAACCGGCGAAGTCCATCAGCCGCTTCTTGAATTCACCGCTGTTCGAACAGGCGGCAGAGGTGAAACGCGCCTTCACCGGGGGCTGGGCTGTGGGGAAATCGATCTTGAGGAAGTAGGTCGTTACGTCCTTTGCCTCGCTGCGTTCGCGGTAAAGGATGCGGAACGCGCAATTGGCGATCTGCTCGATCTCGATCTGACGATGATCGCCGTCCTCATCCTTGCGCAGGCGGCACCACCAGAGGCGGTTGCCATGCCGGAAATCAAAAGCGCCGACCGAGCGTGCCTGATCCAGCTTGCGAGCGACGATCAACTTGGCCTTGTCATAGGCCGTGGCGGCAAGGGTCAATTTGCCGTTGTAGAGGTACTCCTCGAACGCCTTGGCACCCAGCGGGGCCTTTTCCGGGTCACCTTTCCAGTCGAGGTGTTCTTTGAGAAGGTCGTTCCAGTCCTTCTTGGTGCCCTCGCCATCGGGTTTGACCTGCAGGGCTTCGGCTTCCCAGCCTTCTGCCCGCGCCTGCAGCACGTGCTTGCGCGATGCCCCGACACCGGCATCGCCGACATCGTAGGCGAAGAACAGCTTGGGCCGGGTGGCGCGTCCGATGCGCTCAAGTTCCTTGCGCAGATCGGCAAGGAAGTGTTCGGGCCAGTTATTGGTGGACATGACCGATGCGGCGATCTTGTGCACCTGGCACAGCGACACGGTGTCGATGATACCCTCGGCCAAGAGAATTTCCTCGGCGCGGGCATAGTCCTCCATCGTCAGGCGCGGAGGAATCCAGCAGTGGCCCTTGTATGTGCCGCCGTATCCGAAATTGGCCTTGGCCTTGAACCGGCCCACCCGGTCAATCAGGCGTTCCCAGAAGGTATCGCCCACCATGAAGCGCACCGTGGCCGATGTTGCTCCGGTTTCCCGATCCTGAAACAGTTCCTGCGTATAGGAACCGCGCAGGTATTGCAGATCCAGCCCGCGATCGTTCAGCAGATAGGCGTCTGCCGTGGCGGTGGGGTTTTCCGGGGTGGGAGCGAAGCGCTTTGACCAATCCTCGAACAGATCGGGCAGCAGGTTGCGGACGCTGTCCGACCAACCGCAGTTGTCGGCGCGGCTGCACTTGACCACTTTCGGGTCTTTGGCGGCGCAATAGGCTTCGCGCTTTTGGCACTGCGGGCACGTGCCCTCCTGCAACCAAGCGCCCTTGGTTTTGCGAAACTTGAACTGCTCTTGCAGGCCTTTGATGATGTCAGCTTCAAGGCTCACTGCGCAGGCCCAGCCTTCTGGCCATCGCCCTTGGCTGCCGCGATCAGGTTTGCCGCCGAGGTGACGTAGTGCCGCCCGAATTCAGTGAGGCGGTAGCTGCTGCTCATCTGACGCTTTCGGCCAACGTGGCGTTTCCACGTGCTGTCGCGCCATTGGACGAGGCCCTTCTGCTCCCACGCAGGGGCTTCGAGCATTTCGATCACCGCAACGTCGAACGCATCCGCTTCACGGAAACCGCCGACCGAAGCGAGGAAATGGCGCTGGCGGCGGGTGAGGCGCGGCGCGACCAGGCGCAGGGCCTTGTCGAACCCGATACGGCGTGTGGCCGGGATGATGGAACGTGCAGGCAAAGCTTCCCCCTCGCCCGGATTACGGGCGTTGATGGTCCAATGGTTTTCAGGTTGGTGGCCCCCGGATCAGGTCCGGGGTGACGGGATCAGCCGGAGAACATGCTGATCTGCGCCGGGTCTCCCTCTTCGCCCTTGCGCGCCGTCACGTGCGGCACCTGATCACGCGGGCAGACCGGCAGATCGAGGTCGGGCCGATCAATCAGGCCGGGGCTGTAGGAGTGGACGAAGACTACCTGCGCGGCGAAAGTGTGGCCGCAACCGGTGTTGGTGCAGTGCGCCTCAAGGTGTTTGACCTTTTCGGTGATGCGTTCCGACCGGCGAATGAAGCATGGCTCTTCGCACTTTGGGCAGGTGATGAAGGCGCTGTCTTTCGCAGGCTTTCCGCCAGAGCGGAGGCGCATCTGCAAAGGCGCGCTGATCATCGGGCGCGGGGCGAGATGGCCTTCACCGCTCATGATTGGCACCGCTCATGAACATTCCCCTTTTCCAAGCTGGCGACCAGCGCCTGCATTTTGCCCAGTCCTTCGCGGGCCTCATCGATTGCGCGGGCGCGGGTCGCCGGGCAGTTTGCGCGGTTGGCAACGGCAAGGGCTGCAGCCACCGCTTCGCCCACTTCCTTCGATACCTCGCCCGAAAGCATCATGAGCTGATCGGGATCTTCCGGCTCGGCCTGGTCAAGTTCAAGGAACGCTTCGTAAGATGCGAAGAGCGGCGCACCATTCCCGCCAGCGCGACGATAGGCTGCATCAAGGCGCATGGCTGCGCGCAGGCTGATCCCTCGCCCGGTGTCTGGATCGGACATCTTGCGCAGTGCCCATTCCTTGATGCCGCTCACCTCGGCGCAACCGTCGTAGCCAAGCACCTTCACGATATCGAGCAGCGCGGCGTGCGGGGTGAGCGGCGTGCGTTCCTTGGTCATGCCTGTGTCCTTGGCGCATTGGCGAGAACGCGGTTGGCGGAATCAATGCGGCGGGTGATCACGCGGCGGGCGGTTTCATCCGCTGTTTCCGCCAGCACCGTTTCCAGCGTGGAACGGCACTGCCGCAGGCACTCGGCCAGTTCGAGTTCTAGCGAGGTCATGCGGTCCTCCGCTGGGCAGTCGTGTCCAAAGCGTTGATCCGATTGCCGTTTCTTTTGCGGCTAACGGTGGATACCACCGTGATGTCCGGGCCGGTAGCCATGTCGACACCGTACCAGCGGGGATGCGCTGGGAGCACTTCCATCGGATAGATATCAGGGCGGAGACAATGACGAGAGACTTCATAAAGCTCTTCGGCACGAAGGACATATTCAGCTGGAAGTTGCTTGGACTGGTTCAGCCAGCGCCACACACGCGGTTGCGTCACTCCCAGATCACGCGCCATCTGGCTGGCGCTACCCGCGCGTTCTTCGCAGAGCTTCAGGGCTTCGTAGCGGGTGAGTTCTTCAATCATGAAGAGAGTTATACATTATCGTTTAGAACGATCAAGCGCCAATTATACAAAATCGTTGAGTGTCCCTCTAACCGTTTCCGTATAGCTAAGCGACATGGCTGAGATTATCGGTTCACGCCTTGAGCAACTCATGAAGGACCGAGGTTCCAATCAGTCGGTATTGGCGCGCGCACTCGGCATTTCGCAGCCGTCGGTGGGGCGGCTGATTAGCGGCGAAACCCGCGAATCTGGAAAGCTGATCGAGCTTGCCCGACTGCTGCAAACATCGCCCGAATACCTCATCGGTGAGGTGGATGATCCCGATTTGCTGCCATCACTCGGCGACAAGAAGGTTGCGTTTGGCGCATTCCCAAATGCGGAACCGTTAGCCGAGGAAGTGGACGAAGACGACGAAATCGTCGAGATCGAGGAGCTTGATCTCACGTTCGGCATGGGCGGCGGCAGCTATCTCGACATGCCAGTGAAGGCCAAGCCCCGGAAATTTACGCGCGGATGGCTGCGCATGTTCACGCAGGCCCCGCCGGTGCGCATCAAGATTGCCCAGGGCATTGGCGATTCGATGGCGCCGACGATCCAGAACGCCGACATCGTGATCATCGACACCGCCGACACGCGGGTGAAGATGGGCGATCAGATCTGGGCCGTGGCCTATGGCGAGACTGGCCTGATCAAGCGGCTGCGCCCGCTGCCCAGTGGCGGGGTGAAGATCATGTCTGACAACCCGCTGATCGAAGCCGAGACCGCCTATGACGGCGAGTTGCACGTGATCGGAAAGGTGGTTGCTGTCGTTCGCAGGATGGCTGGCTGATGGAGAGCGGCGAAGAAATTCCGAGCGGATCGCCCCAGCTTTATCTCTTCTGGCTGGCGATGGCGCAGGGCCGCGAAGAAGATGTTTCCCGCTATCTGAAGCAAGCTGGTTATAGCAACGTGTCCGACGCTTTCCGCGATCTGAAAGAGGATGTGCAGTGGAGCGCGCAAGAACTGCGCAAATGCAACGACATTGATTCTGCAGTGGAAATGGAGAGGCTGGCGGCTGAGATTGCCAGCTATCTAAACCCCAACTGATGCCGCTACCTGCCTTCTCGCTCGCCGTGGTGGGCGCTGATTTCGCAAATGAAGACAAGGCGCGCAGCAACCGCCGGTTCGAGATCGCATTGTGCAAGCCGGGTGACATGGTCCACCTGGTGCCGGAACCCAAGAACAAGGCCGACAGCAATGCCGTGGCGGTGTTTTCCGAGCGCGGCATCCAGATCGGCTATGTCACCGCCGAACGGTGCGTGCGCACCGGCGCGCTGATCCGGGAGGGGCGCGAGTTAAATTCGGTATTTCAACAGGCTGCGCCCTACGGTTGTGTGATCCGCGTCGCATTCGACGGAGAGGCTCCGGTGGTAGACCTCAATGCGATACCGATTCCGCGCAGGCCGGAGCTGGCCGAGGGGGCGGATCTTGATTTTGAATTTGAGCCGGACCCGGAGTGGCCGGATTAGCGGGGTGACCCAACTGTGAGGATGGTTTGAATGATGCGCTGGGCGGTGCCGTTGCTTGCATTCGTGGTCGGTTCGTGCGGTGCCGAAAGTGTCCAGAGTCATAACTTCAGCTTGAAGGTCGACACGCCGTTTGTGCCGGGGGTCAACAAGGTTGTCGGCGTTCGGGTAGATATTGGCGGGGATGGCCGCGATGCTGGGCTGCTCATCGCAACTGCGAAAGCAATAAAGGCAATGGCGGCTGACCTGAACAACGGCAAATCGCCGGTCAATGGTCCCTTCGACCGCATTTATTTTACGGTCTACGCCCCGCAGGTCGAGCGCACCTCATCTGTCAATGGCAAGCTAATTCACCTCACCTATGATCGGCAGGAACTGCAGAGAACTGTTCGCATCGGAGTAGATGAAGACACGCTTCTAGCTTCGGCGAGCGATGTGGGCTGGTGGACTCCTGCGAACGACGATGTAATCGACAGCTATTGCCTCCAGCAGGTGCAAAGTGCCTTTTGCGCTAAAATTGCTTCGCCGCAGAGCATCTCGCAATGAACCGCCGCGCGCTTCTGGCGGGGCTGCTCGCATCGCTGCTGATCGGCCTGCCGGAAGGCGCAAAGGCGGCGCGGAAGCGCAAGGCGCGCAAGAGCAGATCCGGCACATCGCGGCGGCGGTCCAGTGGGTCAGGATCTTCGCGCCGGTCTGGTGGGGGTGGAGCCAGCTATTACCCCAACTGTGCCGCCGCCCGCGCTGATGGTGCTGCACCGGTGCGCAGAGGTGATCCCGGTTATTCGCGCAAGCTGGATCGTGATGGTGACGGGGTGGGTTGCGAGTAGGCCGCAACTGGCTGAACATGCCCTCCCCTAGCCCCTCCCGCCTGCGGGAGGGGAAACTTGATTAAGCGCTCTCCAGCGTCACCTTCTGCTGTAGCCCGCCTGCGCTAAGCGAGGTTTCCACGCTTTCCACCAGCCATTCGATTGCATCGATGCGCGCGTTCCACCCGGCCAGTTTCACGCGGGCGTTGGGCTGGATCTGCAAGTCGGCTTCGGCAAGGTCATAGTTGAACGTGAAGGCACCGCGCTTGCCTTTGCCGGTGGCGGCATCCACGGCCTGCTGCGCTTCGGCCTCGCTGCCGTAGACTCGCTTCAGCTTCTTCGGGTTCTGCCCGCCGCTAGATACCGTCTTGCGCTTGCCGGTGCCCTTGTCGTGCCAATCGGCCTGCGCGCCATCGTTCTTTTCCCGGTCTGCCTCGGTAAAGCGCCATGACCATCTATCGCGGCGGGTGAGGATCAGGGTGGGGATGGTTTTGCCGGTGGCGGTGGTCTTTGATCCCATCGGCATGAAGATCAGCCTGCCGTCCTTCCACGTGGCCAGCGCATCAAACCGGCTGCCCAGATCTTTGACAAAAGCCATGTCCGATTTGCCGTGCTGTTCGATCACTGCGATCGCCCGCGCGGCCAGATCGGGGTGGACCAGCGCGGCGTTGCCATATCGGCCGGCAATGGTGTTCAGCACCGCGCCAACGGTGGTGTCCTTCCACGTTTGGGTGCGGCGCTTGCGATAATCGCCTGCCATGTCTGCCGACCGGGCGCGGATGGTGATGATGTCGGGCGTGCCGCTTTCTTCCACCTCGTCCACCTTGAACCGGCCTTTTCCGACCAGTCCGGTGGCAGGTCCGCCGCGCCGCCAGCCCAGCGCCAGCGAAAGCGTGCGCCCGGTGCGTGGGGCGATCAGCAGGCGATCATGGTTGTGGAGGGTGAGCGAGAGTTCGTCGGCCTCTCCGCCGCGCTTTTCGGTCAACCGCAGATCGAGGAAGCGCGGATCGACCTTTGCGGCCAGATCGGTGCCATCATCGAGCAGGAGTTGCAGGCCCGCGACATTGGCCATCAGTCCACCCGTTCAAGATCGATGACGAAGTCCACGCCGCGCGGCAGGCCACCGCCCATGATGCCGATCTGGTTTTCCTCGATCCGCACGATGCGGAAATGGCCCAGCACGCGGCCAAGGCCATCGACCAGCGGATAATCATCGCCGGTATCGGCCATAGCCTTCACGATATCGATGGCAACGAACTGCCCGGACACTTCGGGCATGAGCCGCCCTGCCAGCGTGATGTTGTCTTCCCCTGGGCCAAGATACTGGCTGGCGGGCCGCGCCATGAAGCGTTCGGACGTGGCGTGCCGCCAGCTGGTGCGGCGTGACAGTTCGGAATAAGCCATCGCATCGATGCCGAAGAGGAACATACCCAGCGTGAGCAGGTGGCCGGGTGACAGGGTGTTTGTTGGCAGCGAAGCCATCAGCGGTCCCCTTCGTATGAGCTGCGCGCCCGCACGCCCTGCACCTGTTCGATTTTGCGGATCACCGCCTGGGCAAGTTCATCGACGCTTTGCCCCGGTGCGCCATAGACCTGCACGGTGAGAGGGCCTGCGGATTGCGCTGGCTTCATCCCGGAGCCGGAAGGTGCGTTCATGGCAAGTGCGCTGCCGCTGGTGATTGCTGATTTGCCAGCAGCGGCCACCCCAGCGGCGAGATTGCGGGCCGATGCCATCGGTGCCGCTCGTGAACGATCAATGCCACGTGCCAGCCCTGCCGACACATGGCTGCCCAGTTCCATGAAAACGCGCGATGGAGAATGCATGTTCAGTGCCTTTTGCACCGGCAGCGGCAGGGTCTTGGCCAGCGAATAGAGGGTTTCCTTGATCCCTTCCCACCGCGATTTGATGCCGTTGATCAGGCCATTGACAATTGCTGCACCGGCATTGGCAAAAATCTGACCGAAGCCGATGAGGATCGAAACAACGCCTTCCAAGCCAGAGCGAAAAATGGTTTTGGCGGCTTCCCAAATTCCGCTGAAATCACCCCGGATCATTGCGGTGAGCATGTCGATTGCACCACCGATCATCCCGAATGCAGCCTGCACCACACCCACGAACGTCTGGATAACAGCCACCACGACCGACCCGAAAACGTCCTTCATCATCTGCCCGAATGCCTGCAATTCCGGCGATGCCTGGGCGGCGGCGAACAGGTTCTGGAGTTTGGTCCACAGCCCCATGATGGTATCCATCAGCGGGCGGAACTGCGCAGCCAGCCAATCCCAATTGTCGTAAATCAGGTAGGCGGCAAGGGCGATTGCAGCGGCTACACCCGCAACAATCGCAAGCAGCGGGGCGAGGCCAATGCCAAGCCCGGCGGCAACCGTCATCAGCGTGCCGAAGATCGAAACGAGCGCGCCCACGCCCATGAGAACCGGCCCCATGAACGCCGCCATCATCGCTGCCCAGATGATGAACGACTGCATTCCCGGTGGCAGGTTGCCGAACAGTTCAAGCATCCGGGTGAAAGTATCGATTACCGGGGTAAGCTTCGGCAGCAGTTCATCGCCAATCTTGACCTTGAGTTCATCCCATGCGGTGGCAGCGGCTTTCAGGCGGTTGGCAGTGCTGTCCTGCGTGCGGATCACATCGCCGTTGGCGTTCGCCAGTTGCTCCCGGATCAGGACAGCGCGAACGAGGACTTTTTCTTCTTCAGAAAGTTCCTTTTTCCCCTTCATCAGCCCAAGTTGCAGGGCCTTGGCTTTGAGCGCGTTATCAGACAGCAGCACGCCGACCGCGCGCAGCGGTTCTGCCTCACCGATCAGACCGGAGAAAATCTTCTGCTTGGAGGTGTCGTTGCCAAGGTTCCTGAAGCTGGCGAGGTCTTGGGTCAGGACTGTCATTTCCTGCGCAAGCCGCACCGCCGATTCATGATCCGTCATCTTCGAAAAGAGGGTCATGTAGTCCATCGACATCGACTGCATTTCAGAGGTCGAGCGCTGCATCGTGTTGCCGGTGCTCTCGGCCCACTTCCTCGCTGCTGCGGCTGACTTTCCGAACGTCACCTCAAATGCGCTCTGCATTTCCTGCGCGTCCATTGCCGCTTTGAACGCCACCGCTCCGAAACCGAGAATCGGCGCGGTTACCACGGCAGATGATGTCATGCCTGCGCCGGAGATCGACTGGCCTGCGCCTTTCAGCTTCTCACCCTGCCCGCGCATCCTGCCCAGTTCGGCCAGCCTGTCCTTCTGGCGCTTGAGCTTGGTGTTGTTCTCCTCGATCTGACTGCCGAGCCTGCGCTCCTCGTCGGTCAGACGCGAAACATCGACGCCGGAATCCTTGAGCGAGGATTGCAACTTGCCCAGCTGGTTGCTCTGGCTTTCGACCGTGCGGGACAGCTTTTTTGCGCCGCTTTCCAGCAGCTTCAATTCGGCGCGCATTTCCTTGGTGGGCTTGGTGCTTTGCGCCATTTCGGCCCGCAGATCGCGGGCACGGCGGCGCATTTCGTCGATGGATTTGTGATTGGCCTGCATCGACTGCTGCAGCTTCTTGCTCTCGCCAATCTTCTCCTGGGCACGCTGCAGCGCCTTGGTATCGTCCTGCAGCTTGCGGAAATCCTTGCCGAGACCTTTGGCCCCGGCAGCAAGCCGCTTGATCGTGCCGCCGAGGCGATCAATCGCCTCGAACGACACGGACAAGCGCAGGTTGCGATCACTCACGGCCTTCGCCCTTTCCGTTGATGCGGTTCCAGCGGTCTACCGCCAGCTTGCGCCAATCGAGCAGTTCGGGAACCGACATCGGGTCCATGACATCGGGTGTCCAATGGAACACGGTGGCGATGTCGGCCATCACGTCCTCTACGCGCTCTGCGAGTTCGACTGGTCCTTCGGAATGAAAAAATCCGCGATCTTCGTGCTGATCGTGAACAGGTCGGACACCGAAAGATTGAGCACTTCGGGATTGGTCAGCGGCGGCACCGTGATGCGGGGCAGCAGATCGTGAACGGCATCGATCTTCAACTGCACGATATCGATCATGGAAAGGCCGCGCAGTTCGCCCGAACGCGGGCGGCGCAGGCCAAGCTCTGCGATTTTCTGGTCACCACGAATTACGGGTTCTTCGAGAGTGACGGTCACAAGGGTGGTTTCGGACATCGTGCGGGGCTCCATTGGGTGCGGGGCAATGGAACGCCTGCGGTGGTGGTCAGCAGGGGGTTCGGGACCGCCACCACCGCAGGCCCTTGCCGTGCAGCGCCCCGCAAAAGGACTGCCCGGCAAAGCGGAAGCTTGCCGGGTGGTGTGACCCGCGCGCGCGTGGGCTGCTATCGGGGTGGTGGGTAGAGGCCGGGTTTACCCTCAAAACTACCGATTTAGCAGGAGGGCCTTTTGCGCGGCGAACTCTTCTGGAGTGAGAATCCCTCGTTCAAGGAGGTTGGCCAATTTGGTCAAATCATCCGCAATAGAACTACCTACTGTGGCAGAACTTGGCCGGGCTGCTTTGCTGGATGCTTCGACAATTTCTCTGAGGCGCTCAAAACTCGCACTTTGCTTAGCGCCCTTGAAAAGTACGCTGTTCTCGTCGGAGGTGGCCGAGAGCAGCCCGCCGCGACTTTCGGCCCCCCCTAAGATCGAGAATTGAATGTAACCAGATGTGAATGTGCCGGAAGGTTTGAACTGCACTGCTGTAATGCTGGCAAATGGTATCCGCTTTTCACCCTTCAAACCATGATTGGCGAAAGAGACAAGGCCCTTCCGACGAATAACGATCCCCTCACTCGTTACTTCGACGTGTGCCCCGAATCCTTCAAACACCTGACTTGCGCTCATGCTCATCGCCCTCAATCTACGAATCGAAGCGATTGTCTTAGTGCGCGATAGAAGAATCAATCTCTTGAATCATCGAGAGCCTTCTCGACAAGGCGGCGGATTGCTTCAGGCCGATTGACCGCTTCACGCTCTGCAAAATCGTCAATCTTTTCCAGCATGCCTCGCTCGATCCGAACAGCGACTTGTTCGCTATCGACCTTAGGACGGCCCCTAGGTTTTTTGCATGCATTTAACATTGACATACAGATTTAATGCATGCAAATAATTCGGGCGTCAAGGGAGTACCAATCCCGAGACGCCCTAACTCAAACCAAGGGAGTTCCGCCCGTGGCCCAAGCTAAAGTCGTTCCTATCACCGCCGCCCTGCCTGTCGCAACCTCTGCCAAGATTGTTGATCTGGCAAAGGTCCGCCGGATCAAGCTGCTCCGTGATCTGTGGGACCAGCACAATCAGGACGGGAGCGCGCGGTGATGGGTATGCCCATTGCGCAGGCGCAGTTCCTGCCCCGCACCATCACGCTCGGTATCAACACTGTTTCGCGTAAGGCCATCGAACAGCAGATTGATTTCCTGATCGGCCTGCTGGACCAGATCGACGGCGATCCCGACCTTGAGGAAGACGATCACCATTTCGACCCGCTCGACTTTGGCGAGCTGGATCGCATCAGCGTCGTCAAGCCAACTTATCGCATCGATCAGTCAACCGGCCCGAACAACCTCAGCGAAGCGTGGGCACCGGATTATGAACTGCCCGCAGGCTTTCCTTTGCCCGAAGCCTTTATCGAATCAGACGAATATGCGCAGATCAAGGTCTGACAGGGGAAGCGAGATGAGTGCAACCTACGAGCTGGTACCGTTCCATCAGCACAAGCTGCTGACGGTCAATCAGGATGGGGACGTTTTCGTTCCCCTCAAACCATTGGTGCTAGCTATGGGACTTGCATGGGAATCACAGCGTCAACGAGTGGCTCGTGACCCAGTTCTCGGCAAAGGTACCTGTATTTTACAGGTACCTTCTGGGGGTGGTCCGCAGGATATGCTTGCAATGCGCTTGGAAAGGATTCCGGGCTTCATTGCCACCATTCCAACAGGGCACATCAAAAACCTTGAGATTCGAAAAGCAGTGATTCTCTTTCAGGAGGAGGCCTTCGACGTCCTGTTTGCCCACTTCTTTCAGGGACGAAAGGGAACAATAGCAGGCGAAATATCAGACAGGGGAGCGAGACGAAGGGAGCTACCCGCGCTCCTTGATCGCATGAAGACCGAAACGCACCCCGAAGTCCGCAGGGTGATTCATCAGGTGATCGTCAGAGCCTGCGAGGCGGAAGGCATTGAGCCGCCCACGATTGACGCCATCGCGCCGCCACCGGAGCAGAGGCCAGAATTGGCCGAGACGTTCTTTGCTGCCTTGTCCGAATTGCAGGATAAAGGCGTGCCGGTCGATTACCACCGCGACCCCACGCTGCTCGCGGTCCCGCTCAAGGCGGTCGAGTTCGCTGCGGTTCGGCACAAAATTAAATGCGCGCGCGGGCAGCCGTTGTGGGCAGCACTGCGCGCGCATGTCGCATTCGAGATGGCCGGGGCAGTCAACTGCCGGGATGGCAAGTCCCGGCACTGCTGGGTGTTCAGGCGGGAAAAGCTGCCTGTTGAGTTTCCCCCGCCAGCCTGATCAGCTGGAAATGATCGCCATGATCTCGGCATAGCGATCGACGCCATCGACGATGAAGATGCCGCGCAGCATGTCGATCTCGATCTCGGTGCGGCCATCCACCACGCGGCGGTAGTAGGCCAGCGGCACCTTGAATTTCTGTTCGGTGCTGTCGCCCGCTTTGGATTTTCCGGGATCGATTTCGGTAAAGCGGCCACCGATGTAGACTTCCACCGCCTGGGCGGCGCTGCCGTTATCTGCCTGATAGGCCCCGACGAGGCGCAGGCGGACGCCATCGACGCGGGTGGTGCCGAATTTGCGGATCAGGGCCGCTTCGTGCCCGCCCATCGTGATACCGGCCTCCTGCGCCTCAAGCCCCATGTCGAGCATCACCGGCCCCAGCATGCCGCCGCCGCGCCATTCCTCGGTCGCAATCGCCAACTTCGGCTCTTCGAATTCGGTAATGACGCCAATGTAGCTTTCGCCATCGACGAAGGTGTTAAGGTTCTTCAGTTTGCGCGGGAGGCCCATGAGGGTTTCCTTTCAGAAGCGGGAAGCGGGTGGGGCGATCAGGCAGCGTTGGCGATCTGATCGGCAAAGCCGGAGTAGTAGAAATCGGTGATGACGAGGCTGACCTGCGGGTTTTCCATCGGTGCCACCGGGGTGTACTGGATGCGGAAATTCGGACGGCCAGCGGCAAGCTGCTCTGCCGGGTTGGCATCGGCATCGAAGAAGATTTCCGCGCCCATGATCCGGCCTTCCACCACCAGTCGGCGGAATTCGGCGTTCACCGTTTCCATCAGGTCTTTGACGCGCGCCACGGTCATCGGCTGATCGAGGAACGGCTGCACCGCGCTGGCGATTACATCCTGCAGGGCGTGGCTGGTGCGGACCGCCGATTCAAAGCTGAACTCTGGCTCATTCTCACCCGCCGTGGTGCGATTGCCCCAGAGCCGATAGCCCGAATTGCGGATGATCGTGGTCACCTGCGCATCATTCAGCACACCGGCATCGGTATCGTTATCGAGCAGATCGTAGTGGACGTTCTTCGTTACCCCGGTGACGCCATAGAACGGCACATTGCTAACGGTCTTGTGCCAGCCCTGATCCTCATCGATGCGGGCGCGCAGGCCCAGCGTGCGGGCAACGATCTCGCCTGAAAAAGTGGCCGAGCTATCGGGCCAGAGCAGCATCAATTCCCGCGCGGCGAATTCATCGCGATAGGTGACCACTTCGGCCACATCGTCACCAATGGCGCTGGCATAGACAAAGGCGCGCAGCTTGCGCGCGGTGATGACCATTTCTGCCACCACGGCCTGCGTATCGAGGCCGGGAGCGCCGATGATGCGCGGGCGACGGCCCACCACCGTTTCTGCCGCGAGCAGCGCCTGCAGGCCGGTGTAGACATTGCCATCGGTGGTGCCGATCACGTTGGCGTCGGTCTCTGCCTGATCCTCGCCCTCGGCCACGCGCACCACGATCACCAGCGGGCTGGCTTCATCGCCGATGGCTTCGAGCGCGGCCTTGAGCGTGCCGCCGCTGCCCGCCTTGCCCGCCGCCGCATCGACACTGGTTACCAGCACCGGCGTGTTGAGCGGGAACGCCGCATCAATCGCACCCTGCACTTCGGGCGCGATGGCGGTGGACGTGGCGATCAGGCCGATGGTGGACAGGGTGCTGCGCGCAATCGTGCGGACGCCGCTTGCGGATTCGGTGATGGTGAGACCGTGGGCCATTGGCAGTTCCTTCAGCTTGAAGCGTTGGCGAGGGCGACATTTCGCCGGATGGGGATGGAGAGCGAGACCAGCGCGGTGGGATCTGGGGCATCGAGATCGTACCCTTCGATGCCGATGACCGGCGCGCCGCCTGCGAAATTGCCAGACAGGGTGACGCGGGTGATCTGGAACCGCGTTTCCCACCGGCGGATGGCAATGGCGGTGGCAGCGCGCAGCAGCATGGCGGTGGCCGCATTGAGCGGGCGATCGAGCAGTTCGAACAGCAGCGAGCCGAAATCACGGCGCATGGTGCAAGTGCCCAGTGGCGTGGTGAGGATGCGGGCGATCGACTGCGCCCGGCGTGGTGCGCCGGTGATAGCCTTGCCCGAATTTGCATCCATGCCGATCATGACCGCACAGAAGCGCGCATTGCGCGCGGGAGGCCAGCGGGCGGGACGGTAGAGGCCGGGATTACCGGGAAGCGCGGGCTAGATCGGGTTCCCCGTCTGGCTGCCGCCGCCCTGGACACCGCCGTGCTTGTGCGATTTCAGGCTGATGCCATCTGCGGTGACATCACCGGTGACGGCTACATCACCCTCAATCGAGACTGGCCCGCGAATGGTCAAGCCCCCCGGAGCTTCGATCAGGGCGGTGGCACCGGCGGGCAGGACGGCGGAAAGCGCGTGCGATTCCGGATCATAGGCAATCACCGCGCCATCATCGAATTCGATCAGCTCTGCCAGCGTGGAACCGGGCGCGGGGTTGGTATCGTTGTTCAGGCCCAGCAGCGCCACGCCATTGCCGATCTGGCCATCGGGGCAGAGCAGCACGCATTCCTCGCCCACGCTGGGCGGTGACCAGCTGCGGGTTTTCCCGGCGCGGAAGGCCAGCCAGCGGATGGGTGGGGTTTCACCGCCTTCTCCTGCGCCCTCTTCGGGATCTGCGAAGCGCACCTTGCAGCGCGGGGGCGAGAGGGTGACTTCGCTGATCTGGCCGAGGCGGATCAGCGTGGAGGGATCGAGCGGGATGTCTTCTTCGGCAGGTGGCATCAGCGCGCCTTGGATGGTGCGGGGCAAAGCCGATCATGTACTTCGTTGTGCTCGATCACTTCGGCAACGGTCTGTTCGCTATCCCACTGGTTGCCGGGATCATCGACACCGGCAACAGGCGCAGGCTCTATCGAGATGCGCCGGTCATTCAGGCATAAATCGCTGACAGTTTTCGGGCGTTCGGGCTGATCGCAGGCACTGATCATAACGAGCGCGGCTGCGAGGATCGCGAATTTCGATGCGGGCGGCATTGCCTTCCTCCGTGCGGGTGAGCGTGGTTTCCAGATCCTGCGCGCGCTGGCTTGCCGCACCTGCATCGCGCTGGGCCGTTTGCGATTGTTTGATGGTTCGGGCGGTGCTGGCCAGCCCCTGCACAATGCCGAAAGCGATCAGGGCGAGCAGAAAATACACGATGGTCCCGCGCGAAATTCCAAGCGCGGTGCGTGCGCCCAGCCATTCAAGCATCAGGCTTCTCCCGTTCGGTATCGCCACCTTCGAAATTGAAGGACTTGTCGCCCGATTTGCCCTGCAGCTTGCGCGGGGTGACCGCAAAGCCAAGGCCCAGCAGCACCAGCCCGATTGACCCCATCGCAATCCACAGCGTCCAGCGGATAGTTGTGGCGCGGTTCACTTCGCTGGCGCGCGTCCAGCCTTCGGCAGGCAGCAGCTGCGCCACGCCCCACCAGACGAAAGCGGTGAGCACCACTGCGCCCGCGACCGAAAAGACCAGCGCGGCAAAGGCGCGCCAATCGCGCGGGGGCCAAGTGGGGATCAGGTCGCGCAGGCTCATGCCTTTGCGCCGGTCTTGCGAGCCAGCCATGCCTTGAAATCACCCACCGTCTTGCCCCGCAGGATCGATGGATTGGCGGAAGTGGCAGCTTGGCCTGCCAGCACATCGGCGCGGCTTGCATCGGCTGCTTTCAGCACCTTTGCCGCCGTGCCCGCGCCAAAGAAGTGTGCGGCATAAAGCGTGGCAGCGGTGATCGGGATACCCTGCTGCAGCAGGTGGCGAGCGTTTTTCAGCGTGAAGCTGCGCGCGCGGGCAGTCTGTTCTTCCACCGGTGGACGCAGGCCACCGAACGCCTGCTGTGGTTCGGCTCCCCAAGCACCACCCTCACCCAACCACGTGGAGCGGATGAACTGGTAGAGGCCGCTGGCGGTGGACGTGCTGGCCTTCACGTAGGGGCGATTGCCGCTTTCGATTTTCGCCAGGATATCGAAGTAGCCCGCCGGGATCGGATTGGCTGCGGCATCAACCGGGACGGCTGCCGCTTTCGCAGGCCGGGGCACGTTGAACGCATCGAGCAAGTTGTCGAGCGCCAGCACATTGCCGGGATCATTAAACAGGCCGGGGCGGGCAAGCGCGCGCACGGCATCGAAAATCGGTTTGCGCGGATCCAGCGTTCCGGTTGTCATCAGGGCAAGTCCTTCTTGCGGCCCAGCATCGCCTGCACGGTGGCGGTTTCCCAAATGCGGATGCAGGTCCAGACGATGGTGAGGACAGAGGCGACGGCAGGCAGCACGCTGATGAGACTCCCCAACAGGGCGACGATGGATGTGGCATCGAGGGCGTGCTTGAAGCCATCGGGCAGATCGGTGAAGGACGGCTTCAACTGGTGCCTCCGTCTGGATGGCGGCGTCTGGGCGGGTACGGGGTTTTCACAAGGCAACACCCATCACGCCTGCCGCCAGATTTGCCACCGCGCGCGCTGGTAGAGCCGGGGTTTACCGTGCCGCCATGTGTGTTTTTACGTTGCGTGGTTTTCCGAGGGTGGGGAAAGGGTTGGGCTTAACGGCTTGGCCCTTAGGCAAAGAGGGCGGATGATCTCCGCTGCGACCCACTCGCGCCCCGGAGCTTTCCCCCGTCTCCGGGGCGCAATTGGTTTTGA